>JACCEE011117914.1_pt1 | contig 17588 bp, 13 predicted proteins | sample 7449931 | NCBI WGS metagenome assembly JACCEE01 (sample SAMN15323457, study PRJNA562643) | freshwater metagenome | isolation source: river surface water | place: USA:Blue River Watershed | collected 2017-08-19 | reverse complement strand
CCCGTGGCTTACTACACCATCACGGACACTTCAGGTTGCTATCCTGTAACACTTACTTTCAACAACCAATCGGTAGGGGCTGATAATTATTCGTGGAATTATGGAACGGGTGAATCCAGTACCAATGCCCTACCCATTCATCAACATAACTTCTTCAATCTCTCATCCATAGCAGTAACCAATCAAGTGGTGCTCACTGCAATGACCACTGCTGGTTGTTATGATACTTACAACGAGCCTGTTGTCATTCCAGCCGGTCTCACTGCATCGTTTACCATGGATAACGAGGGCTGCGCCCCATTCAATAGTCAATTGCTCAATCAATCGGTGGGAGCCAATCAATATTTCTGGGATTTTGGGGATGGCGCAACATCAAACGACATCAATCCCAATCATGTATTTGACTTAGATAACAACTTAGACACGACATACACCGTAACATTAACTTCCTACAACGCCTTTGGTTGTTCTCAAGTACAAACACAATTGGTTCATATTTACCCTGTGCCCCAGGCTGATTTTTCGGCTACGCCCAACCCTGTTGTTTGGCCTAACCCTGTCAATTTTGAGAATAATAGCAATAGTGGACTGACCACCAATTACATCTGGGATCTCGGAGATGGCACCCTAATCAATGATCCCATTGTTGGAGAACACGCCTACAATACATGGGGAAGTTATAATGTATTGCTCTACGCATCTAATGGACAATGCAGCGATACGGCCTTTCAAACCATCATCGTTGATGCACCTGCACCATTGGCCGGATTCATCGGGGATAGCATTGGTTGTGCACCTCTATTGGTCGATTTCCAAGATACCTCTCACTATGCTCAAGGTTGGTTGTGGGATTTTGGGGATGGCAGCGCCTCTATCAATAGCAGTCCTATCCACATTTATGAATACCCAGGAACCTTTGATGTTCGATTGATTGTCATAGGATACGATGGGCAATTTGATACTACCATTCATGTGGGGGCCGTTGTGGTTCATCCCAGAGCATTGGCCTCCTTCACGGTTACCCCACCTGAAGTTACCATTCCCCAACAACCCGTCTACACTGTCAATCTGAGTGAAGACGCCAATACCTACATGTGGTATTTCGGAACCGGTGATACACTTGTAGACTTTGCTCCATCCTTTACCTACACAGAAGTGGGATTATACGACGTAACACTTGTGGTCAACAATGCATACAATTGTCCTGACACACTAACCCAATACGCAGCGGTAAACGCCATTGGGGGTGGTAAGCTTGAATTCCCTACCGCCTTTACTCCCAATGTCAATGGACCTACTGATGGCAGATATGAAATTTTGAGCTACGAAAATGATGTATTCTTCCCGAAGTATGAGGGCATCGAAACCTATGCACTTTCCGTTTACAACAAATGGGGTGAGATAATTTTTCATTCCAATGATGTTCAAAAAGGATGGGATGGATATTATAAAGGAGGAATATGCCCACAAGAGATGTATATTTGGAAGGCTGAAGGGGTGTACCACAATGGTCAAGCTTATCAGTTGGTAGGGCAAATAACATTGGTTAGAAAATGAACAAGATGAATAAAATAATTCTTTCGTTCTTGCTGATTTCAGTGGGCCTTATCGGTTTGGCCCAAGACCAGCAATTCACGCAATTCTACGCAGTACCTACTGCCATGAATCCTGCATTTGCTGGTGCCAACCTACAATCTCGATTTGCCATGCAATACCGAAACCAATGGCTAGGTATTCCAAAGGGATACCGCAGTTATGTGGCCAGTTATGATTCATACATCAATAATATCAAAAGTGGTGTTGGTATTGTATTACAACGTGAAGATGCCGGCGCTGGAAATTTATCAAGAACACAATTCGGAATTCAATACGCCTACGAAACACGCATCAAAAGGAATTGGTACATGCGACCTGCCTTACAATTCACAATGGGTTCACGCTCTTTGAATTTCAATAACCTCACTTTTTACGATCAACTGATTAGGAACAATGCACCAACGACACTAGAAACTTATCCTGCTCAATCCAAACAATATTTTGATGCTGGAGCAGGTCTGTTGGTTTATGGTCCTGATTTGTGGGTAGGATTATCGGCCATGCATTTGAATACACCCAATGAAGCAATTTTTGAAACCAATAGCTCATTGATCCCCACACGTTATGCTGTTCATGCAGGAAAAAGATTCCGAATTAAAGGCTACTCCCTCAAGCGATTGGATCACCATTTGTTTGTAGCGGCCAATTACATGTCTCAAGGGAAATTTGACCAGTTGGATTTGGGATTTTCATACGAAATCAAACCTTTGTTCTTTGGCGTTTGGTACAGGGGCTTACCCGTCAAATCCAATGGATATGATTTGCCCAACAGAGACGCCATTGCTTTTTTGTTTGGATTCACTTCAGGGCCATTCAATATTGGATATAGCTATGACGTAACCACCTCTCGATTAGGAGTTGGGAATACTGCTGGTGCACATGAATTGACGCTGGCCTACAACATGGCAGTGAAGATCAAGACCAAAAGGAAAATCATTCCTTGTGCAGCTTTTTAATCAAAGAATATTTACTTCTCTTTCTAAAGTAATTCCGAAATTTTCTTGGATATCATCAATGATGCTTTGACTTAGGTCCAGCACTTCTTTTCCTTTAGCTCCGCCATAATTGACCAAAACCAATGCTTGCTTTTCATTGACTCCACAAGCTCCTGCCCGCTTGCCTTTCCAACCCCGCTGCTCAATCAACCACCCTGCCGGAACCTTAACATTCTCCTCATCAATGGGGTATGCGGGAATATTGGGGTATTGAATCTGTAGATGACGATAATGTAAACTTGAAACAACAGGATTCTTAAAAAAACTACCCGCATTGCCCAATACAGCTGGGTTGGGCAATTTTGAAGAACGGATATTACAAATGGCTTGACTAACATACTTAATAGTCAAATCCTTTACATTCATTGCCTCTAACTCCTTCTGAATATCACCGTAGGTGGTTTTTAGGTTTGGCTTTAATGACAACTTAAAAACGACCTTCGTAATGATCCAATTCCCTTTTTCCTTTTGCTTAAAAATACTCTCACGGTATCCGAATGCACACTCCTCTCGGTCAAATGTTCTCAGCTCTCCTGACGCAGTATGAACGGCTTCCAATGTGTGAAATACATCCTTGATCTCTACCCCATAGGCACCAATGTTTTGGATAGGACTTGCCCCTACACAACCTGGAATTAAACTGAGGTTTTCAATACCATTCCAGCCATTTTCAATGCAATGCAAAACAAAGGAATGCCAAACCTCACCAGATGCCGCCGATACCAATACCGTTTCATCATCGACCAATGTATGCGATATCCCCATGAACCGATTCAACAATACAACACCGTCAAAATCTTGCGTGAACAGGACATTGCTCCCTCCACCCAGCACCAAACGTTTCTCATTTTTCCATCGCTCATCCGCAATTACCGTTCTTAGTTCGTCAAGGTTCGAGACCGTCACAAACCACTTCCCCTTGACATCCATGGCAAAAGTGTTGTAGGCTTTTAATGAAACTGCTGAATACCAATTCATGATGGAAAATTACAAGTTTTGAGGAACTGTTAACCAAAACTCATCCTCAGTTATACGCAACACATTGTTGTGAACGTTCTCCAACAAATCATTCACATACCAACGCTCGGGTAAAGTGCGCGCCGACCACTCCTGCTTCAACCATTTACTCCCTATACGCTGATACTCCGTAACCCGCACAGCATCTACTATCCAGTAGAAATTACTTCCATTTTCAGTTTTCAAGAACACAGGAAATTTATCAACCATTGAACAAAGATGAATCAATTCGGAATAACTTGCTTGACATGCAACCTTTTTTATACAAAATTGCTTCAGATATCTATCAAAAACATGGAAAGGATTTGAGCAATATTCACCTCGTCCTTCCTGGAAAACGTGCTGGATTATTTCTTAAAAAATATCTTTTTCAAATCGCCAATGAACCCCTCATTGCCCCTAAGGTTCTTATTCTGCCTGAATGGTTACAGATGATTTCCGGTATGCGCAGCATCCAAGGTTTTGAGGCCACCATTCAATTGTACAAAGCCTATATCAGCGTGGTTGATCAACCTGAAAAATTCAGCAGTTTTATCAAATGGTCTAGTCAATTGCTCAATGACTTCAATGATGTCGATCAGCACTTGATTGTTGCTTCTGATTTATACAAAAACATACGAGACATCAAAGACATTGATGCCTGGAGCTTGCACCAAGATCCTTTATCGGATGATCAGAAAAAATTCTTGGTGTTCTGGGAAGACCTCATTCGTATTTATCATCAGTTTTCTGAGAACAGCCAAGCAGACCAAAAGTACAGCTATGCTCAGCTGACCAAAAAACTTGCCTTGGAAGGAAACTTGACTTCAGAAGCAAAAAGCACCTATTTCATTGGACTCTCTAACTTCACTCCGGCTGAACAGAAGATCATTGACCGCTTTAAAAAACTTCATCCAGACACTTTCATTCTTTGGGACATTGATCCATACTACGTTCAAAACCCAAGTCACGAGGCTGGATATTTTTTCAGAGAAAAAATAAGGGCGGGTCAAACTTTGACCATGGAAGATTGCCTGAGTCAAGAGGAAAGAAACGTCTTTGAATACAAAACCAATACAGCATTGGGAAGTGCAGCCATCATAGGCGAAATGGTGAGTTCTTTATCCATTGAAGAACGTGAAAAAACGGCACTCGTCATGACCGATGTTCAAATGCTTCAGCCTTTGATTACCCATATTAAAGAGGATGTAAACATCAACGTTGCATTAGGATGGAATATCAAAAACACCGGAGTTTACCAACTCTTTACCTCCTATCTATCTTTTTGTATTAAAACACAAAGTCAAAAAAGAATTTATCACAAGGATTTGATAAGATGGATTGAACAGCCCATCATCCGACCCTTCACTGAACCCTGGAGACAAGCCTTTATTGATGAACTCATCAAAAGAAAATCGCCCTACTTCAGCATGAACCAAATTCAAAATTGGCTAAATGATGAGCACAACAGATGGAAATCCATAGCCCCACATCTGGGCTTGTTGGATATTGCTGAGGCCAATTTTCAGCAAATATTGGACAATTTATCGGTATTAAATCAATGGATCTTGGAGCAAGAAGAATTGGATCCGTTGTCCAAAGAATGTGCATGGCAATGGGACGAAAAAATGGAAGTCGTCAAAAATTACATTCAACAAAACACCTTTCTTCAAGATCCAGAATCACTGGATGTCTTGATTCAGCAAGTCATCTCAAAAGACAACATCACCTTGGAAGGTGAACCTCTGCATGGCTTACAAATTTTAGGTATGATTGAAACACGGGCTTTGGACTTTGATCATGTCATTTTTGTCAATGCAACTGAAGATTCAATGCCTGGACAAAGCAATATGCAAACTCTGATTCCCTTTGAGTTGCGAAAGGCCTTTGGGTTGCCCATGCCAGGAGATCGGGAATCGAGCTATGCTTACAACTTTTACCGATTGCTGCACCGTTCAAAAAAAATATCCTTCTTTTACCCATCTACAACATCTGATTTCAGATCAGTCGAAAAAACCAGATATCTCCAACAATTGGAATGGGAATGGAGAGATTACAACAAAAACATTCATTGGCATAAAAAACAACTATCCCTACCCGCATCACCTGGATTGAGTTTTGAAGAAATCGTGAAAGCTGATGCGCTTTCAGCGCAACAATTGCGCAACAAATTCGAACAAGGCATCAGTCCATCCGTCATCAACAAATACCTGCAATGTCCATTAGAGTTCTACTACCGTTATGTACTAGGATTGGGGGAAATCAATGAAATGGAAGAGCAGATGGATGCGGCTACCATAGGTTCTAATGTCCACACCGTTTTAGAGAATTGGCACAAGGAAAAAATAAATCAAACCTTGACCTTGGATGATATCCAATTGTGGAGAGAAGAATTGGAAACGGCATTGCAAAATGTCTTTCTGCAACAAAACCCCAATGGAACCATAGAAGGTTATAACCTCTTGGCTTTTGAGGCGGCCAAAAAAATGATTGAACGGGTTTTGACCTATGACGAAGCATTGATTAAAAGCGGGAAAGCGCCCTACATCATTGCCACTGAAAAGGAATTCAAGCTGGGACTCAATCTACCCAATGGTCATTCTGTGATGTTGCAGGGCAAGGTTGACCGAATCCATAAAAACGGAAACACCATTGTTATTTTGGACTACAAAACAGGAAAGGCAGAGAAAAAAGATTTAACCCTTCCTGACCCCGACATCCGAAACCTCTTTAACGGAAAAAAATCCAAACTCCTTCAAATCCTGATGTATGGTTACTTAGCTCATCGAACAGAGGATTGGGGTTATCATCAAATGGAGGTGGGGCTCTTTCCTTTGGCCAAGCCAGATGCTCAACCGGTTTTTATCGAAGACAGAAACAGCATCTTCAATCCTGAATTTATGTCCACCTTTGAAACAGGATTGCTGGAGCTTTTACAAAGCATTGAAGATCGAGAGGAGTTCAGACACCAAGAGGAATCGCAATATTGTCAATTCTGCCGAGAGGCAGGAAATTGATTGTTATATTTGTGCCATGAAGTATTCTCGAATTTTACTCAAGCTCAGCGGAGAGTCGTTAATGGGTGATAAGCAATTTGGAATTGACAATGAACGTCTGATGCAATATGCCCGCGAAATCAAAGAGATTTTTAACGAGGGAGTAGAGATCGCCATTGTGATAGGTGGAGGAAATATTTTCAGAGGGGTTCAAGCAGAGCAAGGAGGAATGGAGCGCACACAAGGTGATTACATGGGCATGTTGGCCACCATGATCAACAGCATGGCCTTACAAAGTGCATTGGAGAGTCTAGAAGTTCCCACCCGTTTGCAATCTGCCATTGAAATGAAGCAAATTGCAGAACCCTTTATCAGAAGGAAAGCCGTAAAACATTTAGAAGTGGGACGCGTAGTGATATTTGGAGCCGGAACAGGCAATCCATTCTTCACCACAGACACAGCAGCATCTTTGCGTGCCATTGAAGTAGAGGCAGATGTCATTTTAAAAGGAACACGTGTAGACGGCATTTATACAGCGGATCCTGAGAAAGATCCGACAGCTACCAAGTACGACAAAGTTTCCTTTAGTGAAGTATACGAGAAGGGATTGAACGTTATGGACATGACCGCCTTTACGCTTTGCAACGAGAACAAATTGCCCATCATTGTTTTTGACATGAACAAAAGTGGCAATCTAAAAAGATTGGTACACGGAGAAGCTGTGGGAACATTGGTTGATTTTTAATACAATAAAAAAGATATGTCAGACGAAATTAGCATGGCGTTAGATGAGGCTACAGCAGCCATGAACAAGGCCATAGACCATTTGGAATTTGAATTGAATAAGATACGTGCAGGCAAGGCCAGTCCGGCCATGTTGGACAGTGTCAAGGTGGATTATTACGGATCATACACGCCATTGAAGAACATTGCCAATGTCAGTACTCCTGACGCGCGTACCATTACGGTGCAGGCTTGGGAGAAGCACATGTTGGAACCGATTGCCAGAGCCATTATGGAAGCCAATTTGGGATTAAATCCGCAGAACAACGGTGATTTGATCATCATCTCTGTTCCCATGTTGACGGAAGAGCGCAGAAAGGATTTGTCCAAACGTGCGCATGGAGAAGGAGAGCATGCCAAGGTATCCATTAGAACGGCGCGCAAGGATGCTATCGACTTTATCAAGCAAGCGCAAAAAGATGGATTACCAGAGGACGAGGCCAAGACAGGAGAGGCCAAAGTTCAAGACTTAACGGACAAGTACAACAAGAAGGTAGAAGAAGTCCTAGCCGCCAAGGACAAGGACATCATGACTATCTGAATTGAAATAGAATATTTGAGAAACACTCCGCGAGGGGTGTTTTTTTTTGTTGTAAAATAATATCATTTATTTCCGCTCAGGAACTAAATTACACTTGTATTTTTGGGAACGGCTTTCATTATTTGAAACTCCCTTTATAGTAATCATATATTGAAGAGCAAGACTACAGAACCCAAATTACAACAAAAGAAAAAACCAATTTATATCTCCAATTGAACCAATGAAAAACGTAAAAGAATCTGCAAATTTTATTTGGTCGATTGCCGACCTACTGCGTGGGGATTACAAACAAAGTGATTACGGAAAGGTGATTCTACCTTTGACTGTTCTGAGAAGATTGGATTGCGTGTTAAGCAATACCAAAGCGGATGTGCTGAAAAAATTCCAGCAAATCAAAACCACCAATACCCAGAACATTGATCCGGTTCTGAATAAAGTAGCCGGCTATAAATTTCACAATAGAAGTCCATTCGATTTTGACAAGTTAATTGCAGACCCCAATAACATTGCCTCAAATCTCAGAAACTACATCAATGGGTTCTCAGATGATGCACGTGAGGTAATTGAACAGTTTGAGTTTGAGAACCACATCAACAAAATGGATGAGCACAACTTGCTGTTCATGGTCGTGAAACGCTTCCAAGAAATTGACCTGCATCCAGAACGTATCTCAAGCATGGAAATGGGATACATGTTTGAAGAGCTTATCAGAAAGTTCGCAGAGATTTCCAACGAAACCGCTGGGGAACACTTTACACCACGTGAAGTAATCAAGTTGATGGTGAACATTCTGTTCTTGAATGACAGAGCTATTCTAACCAAGAAAGGAATTACCAAGACCATTTTTGACTGTTGCGCAGGTACAGGTGGAATGTTATCTGTTGCTGAAGAATATCTGCACGAGCTTAATCCAGATGCTCGATTGGAAGTGTTTGGACAAGAACTGAATCCAGAATCACATGCCATCTGCAAATCGGATTTGATGATTAAGGGTCAAAACGCATCGAATATCAAACGAGGCAATAGCATATCTGATGACCAACTATCCAATGAGAAGTTTGACTATCTCATTACCAATCCACCGTTTGGTGTGAAATGGGAGAAGTTTGCGAAGAAAGTAAAAGATGAACATGAGCAATTGGGACATGGTGGCCGATTCGGAGCAGGACTTCCATCTGTGAGTGATGGTTCGTTTTTGTTTTTGATGCATCTGATGTCGAAGATGAAGCCTGAAGGTTCTCGTTTGGCGATTGTATTCAATGGTTCACCATTGTTCTCTGGTTCACCAAGCAAAACCAAGAATGAGAGCAGTATTCGCCAATGGATAATTGAGAATGACTTTTTGGAGGCTGTGATTGCATTGCCGAATCAGTTGTTTTACAACACAGGAATATCCACTTATATCTGGGTTATCTCGAATAACAAACCAGCCAAGCGAAAAGGCAAAGTGCAATTGATTAATGCTGTTGACTTTTATAAGAAGATGAGCAAATCATTGGGTGATAAGCGCAATGAATTGTCAGAAGAGCATATTGCTGAAATCACCAAGATTTATGGTGACTTCAAAGAGAGCGAGCATTCCAAGATTTTTGAAAACAAAGCATTCGGATATGCCAAGGTAACTGTAGAGCGACCAGAGCGCAATGCCAAAGGTCAGGTTGTGGTGGATAAGAAAGGCAAGCCGAAAGCAGATAGCAATTTGAGAGACACAGAGAATATTCCATTGCTAATGGATGTGCAAGAGTATATGGAGAAAGAAGTGTTGCCACATGTACCCGATGCTTGGATAGATGAAGAGAAGACCAACGTGGGCTACGAAATCAACTTCACCAAGTATTTCTATCAATACAAACCATTGCGTTCATTGGATGCGATTAGAGCGGATATCATGGCATTGGAGCAGGAAACGGATGGATTACTCAAAAAAATTATTTAATGAGTATGTTCAGCCAAAAAAAATATTGTAGTTTCGCGTCAGCATTTAGTTTCCCATCGGAACCTGTACAGAACGCTGTAGCTTCAAATAGATCATACGATATTCAAGATAATACACCTCCCATGCCTCTCTTCGATGCACACTTGGGGGGTTTTTTCTTTTTAGGGCATGGGTAAAATATCATTGACTTATTTGACAATAAAAAATCTATGTTAAAAACTGTTTTGACCTGATGACAGAAAAATACAAAAACAAATTCAGAAGTGGAACCTTTCGAGCATATTGGTGGGATTATGGCTGGAATGGGTCATATTTCGTAACCATTTGTACCCAAAACCGAGAACATTTTTTTGGAGAAATTAAAAATGGGAAAATGACATTATCCAATACTGGGGTTATTGCAACCGTTTTATGGAATGAAATACCCAAACACCATGAATTTGTGCAATTGGGGGAATTTGTTGTCATGCCCAATCATATCCATGGAATATTGATTATTAACAAACCAAATTATGGCGATACCGACCGTGGGAACGTAGGGACAGGGCATGCCCTGTCCCTACGAAACCCCCTGTCCCTACGAAACCCCCCGTCCAGACCGGCGTCGTTCCAGAAACCACAGCCCATCAATCGAAATCACAACAATCAAAATAACACCAACCGGCATGAACTACCAGGTTCCAAACGATTTCAAAATATTGGAAAAAACACTGTGTCATCCATAGTTGGATCATACAAGTCCGCTGTAACCAAATACGCCAACCAATTGGGATTTCCCAATGGCTGGCAACGCTTATTCCATGAACATATCATACGCAACCAGATTGAGCACCAACGCATATCCCACTACATCAACAACAACCCAATGAATTGGGAGCAGGATCAATTGCATAAATCACAACAACAATGAAACGATACGATAGCTACAAGGATTCAGGTATTGAGTGGATTGGTGAGATTCCAAGTCATTGGGAATCATGGAAAATTAGTCATGCTTTCAATCGAATTGGTAGTGGTACGACACCAGAATCTGGAAACCCAATTTACCATGAAAATGGGACGGTTAATTGGTTAAATACGGGTGATTTGAATGATGGTTTTTTAGATTCTTGCTCTAAACAGATTACACAAAAAGCCTTAGAAGACTATTCATCATTAAAATTGTTTCCAGCTGGCTCACTTGTTATGGCTATGTATGGAGCTACAATTGGCAAAACGGCTATTTTAAATTTTGAAACAACAACAAATCAGGCATGTTGTGTTTTTTGCGAAAGTGAGATTATCAATTTGCGATTTTTACAATACTGGATAATTGGAAACAAAGAAAGAATAATAAATCTAGCTATTGGTGGTGGTCAGCCAAATATCAGTCAGAATATTTTAAAGGATATTAGATTATGGTGCCCAGATTACTATGAACAAATAAGTTTAGCCAACTACCTCGACCAAAAAACAGCTCAGATTGATGATTTGATAGCCAAGAAGGAGCGTTTGATTCAGTTGTTGGAAGAAGAGCGAACAGCCATCATCAACCAAGCAGTGACCAAAGGACTTGACCCAACCGTTCCGATGAAGGATTCGGGGATTGATTGGCTGGGAGAGATACCGACGCATTGGGAGGTTGGGAAAATCAAAAATTTTTCAAAAATAATTTCAAAAGGAACGACACCCTCTACTGTAGGTAGAGAAATCATTGATAATGGGAACATAAGATATATAAAATCCGAAAATATTATTGATAATAATCTTTCACAGATTCCAGAATTTTACATTGATGATGAAACTAATGAAATATTAAAAAGGTCAAAACTTGAAATAAATGATGTTTTAATAGTGATTGCTGGGGCATCAATTGGTAAGGTTGCAATTCTTAGTGAAGAGTTTTATCCTTCAAATACTAATCAAGCTGTTTCTTTTATTCGTTTGAACAATCCTAATTCATCATTATTCTTGTGGTATTGGCTTCAGACTTCATATGTTAAAGAAAAAATACAATTGGATGCAACACAAGCAGCACAGCCCAATATATCAATGGAAAATATAGGGAATTTATCATTTCCAAAAATTAGTCAAAAGGAAGAAAATGAAATCACAACATTTTTGAAGATAAAAACATTAGAAATAGACACAATAATTTCCAAAACTCTTCAAGAAATCGAGTTTTTGAAAGAATACAAAACCGCATTAATCAGTGAAGTGGTTACTGGGAAGGTGGATGTAAGGTATGAAAAATTGAATTAGGATGGATAAAGAAACTGCAATAAAGGCAATTAGTGAAAAGTTATTATTGTTAAAAGACATCAATAATTATAAAAAGTTTATGAATTGGCAGACTACAGTTGTTGGAACATTATCAAATATTTACACTGCATCGGATAAAAGAGTTGAATCTTTTGAAAAGATAAGCTCTTACGCTGCATACTTCGACACAACTATTGATAAAACAAATGATGCTAAAGAGTCGGCAGAGGAATTGCTAAATAGTCTAATAATAGATTTAGAGAATTTTGGAATAGTGAAATTTAGTTCGGATTCTAGTAAAACTGGCGTTAACATCAATGTCAATCAAAACAACCATCAAAATCAATCCACTTCAATTACATTCCAATTGGATTTTCTAGTTGAAATATTGAAAGATGAATTAAAAGGCGGACAAGTCAAAGAATTGAAAGCAATTCTTGAATCTTCTGATGAACCAGAAAAGAAAACGAAGAGATTTATTGACAAGATAAAATCTTTTGGTTCTGATGTCGCCTCAAACATACTAGCGAATTTATTAACCAATCCACAAGTGTTTGAGCAACTTGGAGGGATGCTCTAAAAAAATATAAAATGACAGAAGCAGAATTAAAAGCATACATCCAAGTTAATTTCCCAATAGAGAACGAGGCTTGTGAATGGAAGGAATTTAAGTCCTTGAAACATTCCTTTTCTGGAAAGGCTGGTGACGATATTATCTCCTACATCTCTGCCATTTCAAATATGGAAGGTGGTCATCTTGTGATCGGCATTGAAGATGGGACTCATGAGATTGTCGGTATCCAGGATTTTAATAATCATACAGCTCAAAACATCAAACTTCGTTTATTGGAAAAGTGTTCCAACTTAGATTCGGACAACTTTTCAATTCAAGAATTTACCACAAGTGATACCCATAAAACGGTTTGGATCATACACATTCCTAAACATCTTCCACGCCAGCCTGTTTACGCTCACGCTGTGCTATGGCAACGCATCGAAGATAGTTTAGTAGAAATGCGCCCAGAGCGAAAAGATGCAATACTCAGAGAACCAATATTCGTAAGTGAAGACTGGTCAGCTCAAATTGTTCCAAATGCTACAATTGACGATTTAGACCCTCAGGCCATTGAAAAAGCTAGAAAAGAATACAAAGAGAAAAATCCAAAAAAGGCATCGGAATGCGATACGTGGGATGATATTACTTTTCTAAACAAAGCAAAAGTTACATTACAAGGAAAAATTACCAATACAGCTTTGTTACTATTAGGTAAAGAAGAATCTTCACATTTTTTGAATCCCGCAGTTGCCAAAATCTCTTGGATTTTAAAAGACGAAAATAATGTTGAGCTAGATTACGAGCATTTTGGAGTTCCATTTTTATTAAGCTCAACAGAAGTGTTTAGTCGAGTTCGTAATCTAACTTATCGTTATATAAAAGACGACACATTATTTCCAACCGAGATTAAAATGTATGATGCTTTTGTTATTCGTGAAGCACTTCACAACTGTATAGCGCATCAAGACTATAACTTAAACGGGAGAATAACAGTAGTTGAAAAACCAGATGAGTTGTTGTTCACCAATCTTGGTGAATTTATCCCAAAAAGTGTTGAAAGGGTAATAGAACAAGATGCTCCACAAGAATACTATCGCAATCAATTTTTGGCGGATTCAATGGTTAGCTTGAATATGATTGATACGATTGGTAGTGGAATCAAACGAATGTTTTTGAAACAAAAAGAACGTTTCTTCCCGATGCCAGATTTTGACCTATCAACCCCTAATAAAGTAGCAGTTAGAATTGCTGGTCGCATTTGGGATGTAAATTATACCAAGCTATTAATGAGTAAGACTGACTTGGATTTGAAATTGGTGTTGCTACTAGATAGAGTGCAAAAGAATTTATCAATAACAGATGAAGAATTTAAGCAACTTAAAAAGACAGGATTAATTGAAGGAAGAAAACCAAATATTCATGTGTCTGCAACAATTGCAGAAGCAACACAAGACCAATCAACTTACATCAAGTTAAGAGGTTTTAAAGATGAGCATTACAAGAAATTGATTTTAGAATATCTAGATAAATACAAACAAGCATCTAAATCCGATATTGACGATCTAATTTTAGATATACTTCCAGAAATTTTAGATGAAAAAAGGAAGCTAAACAAAGTTAGAAATTTGATTTATGCAATGTCTAAAAAAGACAAAACCATTGTAAATAAAGGAACTACGAGATATCCAAAATGGGAAAAAGTTTAACTAAAATCAGGTGGCATTAGATATACTTTAGATGAACTTTTAGATGATATAGACATTATGGCAAAAGGCATACACACTGAACAAACCTTTGAAGAAGCGATTGAACATCATCTACTGAATCATGGTGGATATGTTCAAGGTCACTCCGATGACTTTGATGCTAAATTGGGATTGTTCCCAAATTACGTGATTGCGTTTTTGAAGCAATCACAACCCAAAGCATGGGATAAAATTGAAGCGGTTCACAAAGATGAAACTGAAAACAAGGTGCTTCAACGCATGATCAAGGAGATTGACCTGCGTGGTGTATTGGATGTGATGAGAAAAGGATTCACCGATTACGGTGTGAAGTTTCAAATGGCCTTTTTTCAGCCTGAGAGCACATTAAATCCTGATGCCGAGGCATTGTATCAGCAAAATCATTTGAGTGTCACCAGACAGCTCTATTACGAGCGTGTGGGCAGGAACTCATTGGATATGGTATTGAGTCTGAACGGTATTCCAATGGCTACCATTGAGCTTAAAAATCAGTTCTCTGGGCAAACCGTTGAAAATGCCAAAAAGCAATACGTGTACGACCGTGAACCCAATGAACCCATTTTTGAATTCAAGAAGAGAACGCTGGTTCATTTTGCTGTTGATACGGATGAGGCTTTCATGACCACCAAACTCAGTGGTAAAGCAACACGCTATCTACCTTTCAATCTGGGTTACAATAACGGAGCAGGAAACCCTATCAATCCAAATGGTTATCGCACTGCCTATCTGTGGGAACAGGTTTGGGCGAAAGACAGCTTCATGGATATTATTGGGAAGTTCTTGCATTTGAGCGTAGAAGAGTTTGAGATGAATGGTGTGAAAAAGAAGAAGGAATCCATCATCTTTCCACGCTATCACCAATTGCAAGTCGTTAGAAAAGTTACAGCAGATGCCAAAATCAACGGTGTTGGAAAGAACTACTTGATTCAACATTCAGCAGGATCTGGAAAATCCAACTCAATAGCATGGCTCTCTTATCGTTTGTCTAGCTTGCACAATGAGCACAACGATAAGGTATTTGATTCGGTTATTGTAATTACTGATAGAAAGGTGCTCGATTCACAATTGCAGAATACGATTTATCAATTCGAGCACAAGGATGGTGTGGTGCAAAAAATCGACAAAGATTCTACTCAACTAGCTGAAGCAATAACAGCAGGTTCACACATCATTATCACTACACTGCAAAAATTCCCATTCATACTCGATAAGATTGGTGACATACCTGCAAGGAAGTATGCCGTTATCATTGATGAAGCGCATAGCTCTCAAGGAGGTGAAGCGACCAAGAAAATGAAAGAGGTGCTTTCTGCCAAATCATTGGAAGAAGCGGAGAAAGATGAAGCTTATACGGGATTGGAAGAAGATGCAGAAGATGAAATCAGAAAGTCGATGCTAGCCAGAGGCAAGCAGACCAACCTGAGCTTCTTTGCATTCACTGCAACACCTAAACCCAAGACCATTGAGGTGTTTGGTACAATGGGGAAACAAGGCAAACCAGAACCGTTTCACTTGTATTCTATGAAGCAAGCCATAGAAGAGGGATTCATTTTGGATGTGCTGAAGAACTATACCACGTACAAGTCATACTTCAAACTTTCCAAACAGATTGAGGATGACCCGAAGGTCAACAAGAAAAAAGCGTCAATTGCAATAGCCAGATTCATGTCACTGCATCCACATAATTTGGCGCAGAAGACTGAAGTGATGGTGGAGCATTTCAGACAAGTGGTATCTAAGAAGATTGGTGGCAAAGCGAAAGCAATGGTTGTTACGAGTTCAAGATTACATGCTGTTAGATACAAAGAAGAATTTGACCGATATATCAAAGAGAAAGGCTATAGCGATATTAAGACCATTGTAGCATTCTCTGGTAAAGTCATATATGCCAATGCACCTGAAGGGATTTCGGAAGTTGAAATGAACGGATTCTCAGAAAAGGAATTGCCACGCAAATTCGCTTCAGATGAATATCAACTGTTGCTTGTAGCTGATAAGTATCAAACAGGATTCGACCAACCGTTGTTGCATACGATGTATGTAGATAAGAAATTGTCTGGAGTTAAAGCGGTGCAAACGCTTTCAAGACTTAATCGAATGTGTGCAGGGAAAGAGGACACATTTGTGCTCGACTTCGCAAATGATACACAGGAAATTTTGGATTCGTTTCAACCGTATTATGAGCTCACTTCAATAAAAGAGAATTCAGACCCAAACCATCTGTATGATTTAAGAGCGGAGCTTCAAAAAGCAAACGTGATTTGGGAAACTGAGGTGAACAACTTCTGTAATATCTATTTCAAGTCAAGTAAAAGCCTCAGTGCAGTTGACCAAGGAAAATTGAATAGCTATATAGACCCGGCAGTGGAAAGATTCAAGGCTCTTCCAGAAGAGAAAGATGATGCCATGGGTACATTGGTCAACAAGGATGATTTTAAGAATACCCTTCAGACCTTTTGCAGAACCTATAGCTTCTTAACCCAGATTATGCCATTCTCTGATGTTGAATTGGAGAAGCTCTTTACGTATTCTAGATTCTTGATGAAGAAACTCCCGCGCACTGCGCAATCTGATAGATTTAAATTGGGTGATGAGGTTACATTGGAATACTACAGACTGCAAAAGATTGCAGAGCACCGCATTGTTATGGAAAGTCAGGGCATTTATGAATTAGATGGAGGAGGTCAAGGAGGTATCAGAATGACCAAAGAGGAACAAGCCAATCTTTCTGAAATTATAGAAGTTCTGAACAAAAAATTCCAAACAGAATTCAATGCAGCTGATAAACTATTCTTCGATCAAATAGAGGAAGAACTAGTTATCCATTCAGGACTAAAAGAACAAGCATTGAACAATCCAATAGAGAACTTCAAATTTGGTTTTGACGAACTGTTCTTGGATAAACTCATTATTAGAATGGAACAAAATCAAGATATATTCACCAAAATGATGGATGACAGAGAATTCGGGAACCTTGTGAAGAGCTACATGCTAACCAAAGTTTACAATCGATTAACCCAAACACTCATTTGATTCTTGGAGTAATCCAAACGTTTTTGATATTAAAAATAGCTATCAAAAAAAAACAGAGCCTAAGCTCTGTCTTTTTCGATTCTTTTAGTACCCAGAGTGGGAATCGAACCCACACGTCACGAGGACACACGATTTTGAGTCGTGCGCGTCTACCAGTTCCGCCATCCGGG
>JACCEE010005386.1_pt1 | contig 17588 bp, 15 predicted proteins | sample 7449931 | NCBI WGS metagenome assembly JACCEE01 (sample SAMN15323457, study PRJNA562643) | freshwater metagenome | isolation source: river surface water | place: USA:Blue River Watershed | collected 2017-08-19 | reverse complement strand
TTCAATGTATTAATACTGATCAATTATTCACAGCGGTATTAACGCTTTATCAAAACTCCAATTATTATCAAAAAATTAAACAAAATGGCTTGAAATTTGTTCAGCAAAATCAAGGCGCAACTGATAAAAGTATTGCTTTATTATTAAAACAATTAAACCATACTGTGTAGATTGACGTGAAATACGAACTCCAATCTACGCGCTGGTTAAATTATCAAATGAAGTCGCATCGGTTTCATTAGGCAATAATTTAGTTTCAGCATCAATGTCAGTTGGATTATTTTCAGGCTGTGTTATATTTTGATTTAGTTGTGGAGAGTGGGTGTTGAACGTCTCGGACGTATGCAGCAAGCCAGCAGATTTTTCTGTTGCAGCAGACGGCGCGGCGGGGACTTTCCACAGCTCATAGCTTGTAGCTCGTACCTCACTCTGACCTACGTTCTGTCGCCTTTATTGCAATAAGTTATTCTGAACTCAGGTTAATTAGAAAAACTCATTAAAACAAACAATTAAACAAATTTTGAGGAAAACCATCATGAAAATTTATTTTTCCATTCATTCATTTCTATCTGCATTGTTAATGCTGATTAGCTTAAATAGCAACGCCCAATCATTAGCATTTGGTGATTGGGTCTTTGATGACAGTACAACTTCAAAAGGCTATATTGCCGCTTATACAATGAATGGCAGCTATTCGCTATTGGGAAAAGTTTGTTACTTATCAAACAACATGTGCCATTGGTCTCTTGCCCTTGATGTATCTTGTATTAAAAACAGTTCTTCTCCGGTTTTACTTAATTTATCATCTGAGGGAATTCATACTGAAGTTTATTGTGATGGTACTCACAATCAACAGCTTTATACTTATTTATTTAAAGACCATGATTTAATGGGCTCTGCTTTTAGTAAAGCACAAATGGTAGGCATTGCATTTGCACTAACTAATGAGCAATTTAAAGTGCTGCGTTTTAGTTTATATGGTTCAACCGAAGCGATTAATGCTATGTATTCTCAATTACAGAAATATAGTCAAGAGGGAAATAGAACAGTTATATATCAAGATGCTGTTTATTAAATTTTAAAATTACTAATCCCGAATTCGGGATAAGCCCGTAGCCCGTAGGTTGGAGTGAAGTACGAACTCCAACATTACAACTTGATTATTAATAACAATTTAACGCCAGCAAAAATAATTGATTTATCCAATCAATTAGATTTTAAATTATCATCCGAAGAGAATAATCATGAATTACCGATTAACCGGTGTTAAATCGATATTATGCGTAGGCATTTTAAGTTTATGTTTTTTAAATTCAACTGATTTGTCCGCTAATCAAACCAATTTCGCTAAACCTAAATCTTTAGCGATTAAAATCCAACAAACTTGGTCACAATTAGATACACTATTTAATCGTTCGGTGAATTGTCAATCCGAATTGACTTGGATACCTGAATTCGGATTACGCGGATTTTATTGTCATCTTAAATCTGAAATTAGCTATAGTTATTTACAAAATCAATTACCTTTTCCTATTTTTCTTCATGGCCCACATAGCCGAGTGGCGTTAAATTTAAATTCTCCTAGCCAATTTGGTTATTACAATCCAAAATTTGTACAATGGTTAGCTAATCATGCGATTATTGGCATTAACAATCCACAATTACAAACGCGATTAAAATCTTTTTATCAACGATATTTGCAAATTCAAAGCCGAACTTATTATTTGGCTTATCAATTTTATTGGAAAAATCCAACTCAGTTTAAACAAATTAAACAGCAATATTTGTTGCATATTAAACAACATAATAATGCTGGCAATTATTTACAAGAATCTTTTAGAGCTTTTGCCGACGATATGGAAAAACAAGGTTATCGTTGGTATGAAGCTGATGTTGCTGCCGGTTTTTGGTTACGACGTTCAATTGATCATACTGATAATTTATTTTTTACCGTTTTACAAACTTTAATTGCCACTTATGATGCTGAATTTGCGATGCAACATCGTTTGAAGTAATGATAGAGAATACGGATTTTTTTGCAGCATTTATTGCTTTATTACAAGATTTATCTCAGTCTTTACCTGCTGAACAACGTTATCAACGGATTTTGCAGCAATTGAAACGTTTATTTCCTTGTGATGCCTGCGCATTATTAAAATTAGAACGCGAATATTTAGTTCCATTAGCGATTGAAGGTTTAACTGAAGATACTTTGGGGCGACGCTTTTTAATTAGCCAGCAACCACGATTGTCGATTATTTTAGCCAATCGGCATTTGGTGCGTTTTGCCGCAGATTCGCCTTTACCCGATCCTTACGATGGCTTAATTGAAAATAGTCAACAGCGTTTACATGTTCATGATTGTATGGGGATTAGTTTATGGTTGGATCAACAAATCTGGGGCGTTTTGACCTTAGACGCACTCAATGCTGGACAATTCGATCATTTAAATCAGCCGGCATTACAAACCTTTATTGCCTTGACTGAAGCGAGTATCAAAGCAGCACAATGGATTATGGGTTTAGAAACTCAGGTGAAACAAGTTCAGCAAACTTTATTGACCGAAGCTTCTCGTTGGGAAATTGTGGGTAAAAGTCCGATTATTCAGGCTTTGCGTGAAGAAATTGCAGTCGTTGCGCCTTCGGAATTATCGGTGTTGATTTTAGGTGAAACCGGTGTTGGTAAAGAATTGGTGGCACATCAAATTCATGCGACTTCTCATCGAGCCAATCAACCGTTAATTTATGTCAATTGCGCCGCTCTGCCGGAAACTATCGCTGAAAGTGAATTATTCGGTCATCGTAAAGGATCCTTTTCCGGTGCGATTCAGGATCGCAGTGGTAAATTTGAATTAGCGCATCGTGGAACCATTTTTTTAGATGAAATTGGCGAATTGCCTTTAGCATTACAAGCGAAAATTTTACGCACTTTGCAAAATGGCGAGATTCAACGGGTGGGTTGTGATCGACAAATAAAAGTCGATATTCGCGTCATTGCGGCAACGAATCGTCATTTACAAGAATCAGTAGCCAAAGGATTATTTCGACCGGATTTATATCATCGATTAGCAGTATATCCTTTAACAGTTCCACCTTTAAAACAGCGAGGACAAGATATTTTATTATTAGCGGGTTTATTTCTGGAAAAAAATAAACAACGTTTAGGAGTTCAAGGATTACGTTTAGAAATTGAAGCGAAAAATGCATTGTTAAATTATTCATGGCCCGGAAATATTCGGGAATTAGAACATTTACTCAGCCGTGCTGCTTTAAAAGCCGTTGCTGAACATGAAAAAAATAAAACAATTATTAGTATTAGCCTAAAACATTTAGATATTGATATACAAAATTTATTTGACACCGATTTGATGATCAAAAATAATCCGATTGTTGATCAAACGCTTAATTTTAAAGCACAACGTGATGAGTTTTCACGACAATTAATTCAACAACAATTAGCTTTACATCAACATAATTTAGCGAAAACGGCATACGCTTTGGGATTAAATCCGGGAAACTTTCATCGTTTATTAAAAAGATTGCATTTATTATAACACTCTGAATTAATTGGCATTACGTCGATGTTGATAAGCTTGATAAAAAATCGGCAGACAAGAAATAAAAATAATTCCCAAAATAACCATTTCAAAATGCTGTTTCACAATTTCCAAATTACCAAATTGATAACCTAATAAAGTTAAACTCGATACCCACAATATAGCTCCGATAATACAAAAAACAATAAATTTGGCATAATTCATATAACCCGTTCCAGCAACAAAAGGCGCGATACTACGAATTAAAGGAATAAATCTAGCAATAATAATAGTTCGCCCGCCATAACGCTGATAATAGCTTTCAGTTTGCCGAATATGTTCTGCTTTTAATCCTAAAAAACGTTGACGGGTTTGGATATATTGTCCAAAAAATTTTCCAATTGTATAATTAAGATTGTCGCCAATTAAAGCGGCTGTGATTAACAATGGAATAATAATCGCTAATTCTAATTCTCCAGTGCTTGCTGCTAAAGCCCCGACTGCAAATAATAATGAATCTCCGGGTAAAAAAGGAAAAATCACTAATCCGGTTTCGCTGAAAATAATTATCGCTAAAATTAAATAAGTGAGTTGATGATATTGTGCTAATATTTGGGTTAAATATTGATTTAAATGCAGCAAAATATCGATAAAGACAGCTAGATTATCCATTAGTTAATGCTCAAAAAATAAGGCTAATAAAGTGATATTATTAGCCTTAAATATTTTAAAATAATTTATGCTTAAAACAGGGAAATGAATTTAAAATTAACGCATTTCTCTAAACATGGCTTTACAAGCACCACATTTAGCACATTCCCAATCTTCTGGTACATCTGCCCACCGAGTTCCAGCGGGAATGCCATTTTTGGGATCACCTACCGCTTCGTCATAAATATGACCACAAGTTTTACATTTATATTTTTTATATTCCATAAAATTAATCCGTAAATTTAGTAAAAAGTAGGCAATTAATATAACCGATTTTAATCTAAATAAGCTAATAAAATTTTTGTGTACAACACAACCAGTATCCTAATTTAAAAATGGCTAATTTAAGAATAAATAAATTAAAAATTCATGAACCTAGAATCCCTCAATTACTTATCATGGCAAGCTTATTAATGATAGGTGTTATTTGGCGGGATTTTAGTTTAAAACCTTGGCAAATAATTGGTACTTTTATAGCAGGTTTATTTACGCAATCTCTGGCGATTTATTTTTTTCGATTAGCCAAATCATCACTTTTTAGCGCAATAATTACTTGTTTTGGCATTTGCTTATTATTACGCAGTTCAGTGAATTGGATACATCCTTTAATTGTGATAATAGCAATTGGTTCTAAATTTTTGATTCGCATTAATGGACATCATGTATTTAATCCAGCCAATTTCGGTGTCATTATTGCCTTAAGTTTTTTTCCAAATACTTGGGTAGCTAGTGGTCAATGGGGTAATGAATGGATAATCGGATTCTGGTTATTAGCTGGTGGATTTTGGGTGACAACGACTGCCAAACGTTTAGATAGCAGCCTTTATTTTTTAATTAGTTATGCCAGTTTATTATTAATAATTCGGGTAGGCTATTATGGCTATTCATTAGCGAGTTTTTGGCATCAATTCACTAATGGCGCGTTATTATTATTTGCTTTTTTTATGATTTCTGATCCGATGACCATTCCTCATCATTCAATCGCGCGACTATTACACACGCTCATTGTTGCTATTTTGGCATATATCTGGCAATACGTTTATTATTATCCTCAAGGCATATTATGGGGATTATTTTGGGCAACTCCATTGGTTGTTTTATGGAATCGATTATTACCGGCTCCGCCTTATCAGTGGCAACCGGTTAAATCTTGAGTTTTTACGTCTTTAAATAATTTCAGATTAAATCAGGAGGATTTAAATGACTTTGATAATGCGGGCTAATTTCATGTACGGTATCCACCATCGCTTTAACATGTTCTGGATTAATATCCGGTAAAATGCCATGACCTAAGTTAAAAATATGACCTGAACCTTGACCAAATTGCGCCAAAATAGCTTTTACTTTTTGTTGAATAATCTCTGGATCGGCATATAAAGCCGCTGGATCAAGATTGCCTTGTAAAGAGACTTTATCGCCCACTCGCTGACGCGCAATTTTTAAATCGGTTTGCCAATCCAATCCTAAAGCATCATAGCCACTCAAAGCCATTTGTTCTAACCACAAACCGCCACCTTTGGTAAATAAAATATTAGGAATGCGCTGACCTTGATAATCGCTGTGTAACAGTTGTCGAACTTGTTGCGCATAATTTAATGAAAACGTTTGATAATCTTCAGTAGTCAACAATCCGCCCCAAGTATCAAATAACATCACCACCTGTGCACCAGCTTCAATTTGCGCGTTCAAATACAAAGCAACCGCATGACTAATCTTATTGAGTAATAAATGCATCAGCGCAGGCTCGTTGTACAACAAATTTTTAATTTTTTGGAAATTTTTGCTGCTACCGCCTTCAACCATGTAAGTGGCTAAAGTCCAAGGACTCCCCGAAAATCCAATAAGTGGCACTTTGCCCTCTAAATGTTTATGAATTAAGCTCACTGTATCAATAACATAACGCAACTTGTCATTCGGATCGGGAATAATTAAACTACGAATATCCTGCGGCGTTTTGATAGGACTTTTGAACTTAGGTCCTTCGCCTTCAGTAAAATATAAACCTAATCCCATCGCATCAGGAACGGTTAAAATATCCGAAAATAAAATAGCCGCATCAAAATCAAAACGCTCTAAAGGTTGTAAAGCCACTTCACAAGCTAATTCTGGATGGGTACACAATTTCAGAAAACTACCTGCATGTTCACGAACTTTACGATATTCAGGTAAATAACGTCCAGCTTGACGCATCATCCATACCGGTGTTCTAGGCACTGGCTGTTTCAATAGGGCTTTGATAAAAATATCGTTTTTTAAAGGGTTCATGATCAGGCGGTTGATATAAAAAAGTAAATATAAATCGTTATTGGCTATTTCAGTTCAGTATGTAAAATCTCAAATCGACGAATCCAAGCGTGCCTGAATTCTTTAGGTAATTGTCGAGTTGCCTGCCTTGCATTATCGCTGTCCTCAAACATACCATACAATAAAATGTATTTGGGTTGATTGTGACTGTAAATTGGAATAATTTTAAGCTCAGATTGTAAGTGTGGATATTTTTGTACAATATTTAATAAGGATTGACGTTTTGAGAGCGCGATCAATTGTAATGTGTAGTGCTGTGGCTGTTGATTAAGCAACCATTGAACATCCGGCTCTAATAATTCTTTAGAAGGTGGCTGTGGCGCAGGAATCGGTACTGCATGAACTGCTAATGCGGTGGTTTGTGGTGAACGCGGAGCCATCTCAATTTTAGCTTGGGATTTCATCATACCAACCGACACGGTTTCTGACTCATTTGTAACCGTAACCACTGGTTTATCCTGAGTGGCGACCTCGGTCACAGATTTTGGATGTAGCACTTTATAGATATAAATCATACTCATACTGACCAAAAAACTGACTAAAACCATTATTTTCAAAACCGTTAAAGTATTTTGTTCTTCTTGTTCAAGCAAGACTGGTAAATCGCTCAGAATTTTCCCAGGTACGCCGTGCGTATGTCGATATAATTTGGTCAAAAATTTATCGTCAAAATTTTGAGTCGAAAACTCATCAATCGGCTGCGGTAAGCGATCTAAAAAATCAACAATTTGTTGTTGGGTTAATGAAGGAAGTTCTACGAAATAACAATCATCAATCGCTCGATCCGTTTGATTTTTTAAGCAAATTTCTTCTTTGGTCGAGGCAAAAATCACGCGCAATACGGGATTGTTAATCGCATATTCCGCAACGGTCGAAATCAAACCATCCGCTAAACGAGCTGCGTCATCTATAGCTAAAACAATTTTTTGTCGACGATGTTGATAAAACTCGAATAAAGCCTCTAAATCGAGTTCTTGATGAGTGGCTAATTGGGGCGTACTGCGCTTGAGGGCAACTAGTAATTGTTTTTGAATATCCTCAAAACGTAAACTTGCATTTCCTTGTAATAAACAAAAAGCCCAAATATCCTCTCGGGCTTTTTTTAGTGCGTTTAATAAAGTGGTTTTTCCAATACCTGTTTCGCCACATAAAATAATTGATTCGTGTTGATTTAAAATTAATTGACCTAATAAATCAAATTTTTCAATACGTTCTGGGCTAATTAAAATCTGCTTATTAACAACCATCATCGCTCCTACAATATTTCAGCTATATACAGAGTAATTAGCTAATATAGTAGATAAACTCATTTTAGAGTCACTCATTCACATTAAACTCAGCAAACAAATCAATAACATTCTTGTATTATTGGATTACAAAATTAGACATAATTGTTAAATATTTTTAAAATCAAATAGATAACTTAAAACTATCGACTAAAGTTTGCTGCAAAATTGAGCTTTCTACAGACAATGGCAAAGTCGCAACACCGATTTTTTCTAAACCAATTACGCGAATATTGCCATCTTTATTCTTTTTATCTACTGCCATCGCTTGTAAATATTGCTCGGTGGTGAGCGTAGCCGGCGGAGTTGTTGGCAACCGAGCTTGACGGAGTAAGTGCTGAATATATTGAACTTCCGAATCGGTTAGCCAACCCAAATGTTTAGACAGCAACGCTCCTTGTACCATACCGATTGCCACTGCTTCTCCATGTAAATATTCTCGATATTGCGTAAGGGTCTCTAAAGCATGTCCAAAAGTATGACCAAAATTTAATGTTGCACGGATACCATTTTCCAATTCATCCATTGCAACAATTTGTGCTTTTATCGCGCAAGATCGCTCAATCGCTATCGCTAAAGCATCCGGATCACGCGCGAGCAATTGCGATAAATGTTGTTCTATCCAACTTAAAAAAGCTGCATCAGCAATTAAACCATATTTAATCACTTCGGCTAAACCAGCATAAAATTGTCGATCAGCTAACGTATTCAACACCTCTGTATCAGTAATAACCACTTGAGGTTGATAAAACGCGCCGATCATATTTTTGCCTAATTTATGATTAACACCCGTTTTTCCACCGACTGAAGAATCCACTTGCGCTAATAAGGTGGTAGGAATTTGGATAAAATGAATTCCGCGTTGATAACAAGCGGCAGCAAATCCGCCCATATCTCCAATCACTCCACCACCTAAAGCGATTAACGTGCTGTTGCGACTAAATTTTTCGGATAATAATTGCTGAAAAATCAACTCTATCGAATCCAAGGTTTTGTGGTGTTCACCATCAGGCAATATTACCGTTGCACAGTGATACGCTTTTAAATTAGCCAGTAATGAGTTTAGGTATAAAGGCGCAACCACTTCATTGGTCAAAATTAACACTTGTTTAGAATGAATATGTTGCGTAAGTAAATGCGGTTGCGCTAACAATTGTTGTCCAATGTAAATTGGATAACTTCTTGAGCCTAAAGCAACGGTTAAAGAAATCATAATTAATCGTTAAATTGTTGATAAGCGTGTAAAATATTTTTAACCACCACTTTACTCGGTAGCTCGCCGGTATCGATACTAAAATCTGCACAGGCTTGATAAAAAGCTTGACGCTCAGTAGATAAGGTTTCGAGTCGTTGTTGAGGATTTTCCACATTAAGCAACGGGCGTTGAGTGTCTCTACGAGTACGTTGTAAAATTTGCTCGATAGAACAGTGTAGATACACGACAAAACCATTGTCCTGCAAACAGCGACGATTTTCTTCGCGCAAAATCGCGCCGCCGCCGGTTGCTAAAATAATTCCTTGTAACTTAGTCAATTGAATTAACATATTTTGTTCACGTTGACGAAATCCGGTTTCACCTTCGTATTCAAAAATAGTGGCAATATCTACACCGGTACTTTCTTCAATAGCTTTATCGCTATCATAAAATGGCAAACGTAAAGCACTGGCTAATTGGCGACCTATTGTGGTTTTTCCAGCTCCCATTAAACCAATTAAATAGATATTTTCTGACTTTTTCATAATCTCCTCAAAAGTTCACTGGTCGTTTTTAATCATCCAGCGTAATTAGTTATTAAAATTAACGGGTAGATAAACTGTCTTTAACAATTTTAGGGGTTACAAAGAATAATAATTCATTTGATTTAGCAATATCGTTAGAATTTCTAAATAAAAAACCTACCCCGGGTAAATCGCCAAAAAAAGGCACTTTATTATTTACTTGCGTATCCACTGTATTATAAACGCCACCTAATACTACCGTTTCACCATCATTAATTTGTACGGTCGTGGTTACGTTTTTAATGTTAATTCCACTTCCAGACGGCGTATCATTAGAAATACTCAGCTCCATAATAATACTGCCATTCGGTGTAATCTGCGGCGTAACGGTCAGTTTTAAGTTGGCATCTACCAAAGTTTGAGTCGCTGGACTGCCTAAAGTTCCCGGGGTAGTAATGGAAATTTTATCTCCCGAGGTAATTGTGGCTGGCATTCGATCTGAAGTCATGACGCGCGGATTGGCTAAAATTTCGCCTTTATTTTCATTTTGCATCGCTGACAATTCTAGGTTTAAAACATAATCTGCGGCTCTGGCTAAAGTCATGGCTAACGCAGCAGGCGAAGTTCCTCCCGCCGCCGCCGCTCCTAAATCGAATAGATAAGCGCCTGTAGTTGAGCCAGCACCACTTATTTCCGGAACAAAAGTCCCTCCACTAGCATAGGTAGTTTGCCCAGTTGTTGCATCCACAGTAGGAGTACCACTGTAAACACCAGATACGGTAGGAGCTACGCCATATGCCGCTTGCTTACCACTTCCCAAATTTCTAAAAGCTTGTTGAACGCCGAATTTTGCCCCCAAAGTTTTGGCAAAATCTTTATTAGCACTGACAATTCTAGCTTCAATCATCACTTGACGCACGGGAATATCCAGCAGTTTAACCAAGCTACGAATTTCATCTAAATATTTAACACTGTCTTTAATAATCAAGGTATTGGTACGTACATCAACTGAAGCTGAACCGTAACAAGACAGTAAACGAGTCGTTGGGGCATTTTTTTGATCACTCGCGCCACAAGCTCCTCCTGTTCCTACTAACAAAGTCTTAATCGTATCGGCTTTGGCATAATTGACTTGAATATACTCAGTACGCAAAGGTTCTAGTTCGGCGACGGCTTTTTGTGACTCTAATTCAACTTTAGCCAAATCGCCAATATCTTTAGAAGGCGCGATCCAAACAATATTGCCTTCTTTACGCTGCCCTAACCCTTTGGATTTTAAAATTAAATCCAACGCTTGATCCCAAGGAACGTCGTTTAAGCGTAAAGTGACATTACCGCCAACCGTATCTGTAGCGATCATATTAAAATCGGTAAAATCCGCTAAAATTTGCAAAACATCTCTTATTGGAATATCTTGGAAATTCAAAGATAATTTATCGCCAGTAAATGGAAATTTTGCTTTAGCAGCAGCTTCTTTTTCTTCAGGCGTAACGGGCTTAAAATCTACCGTCAACACACCATTGGTCTGAAATGAAGAATATTCATAATTGCCATCTACAGTAGAAACGGTCATTAAAGTATCCGTGCCTGAGCTAAGAACTTCAACTTTTTGCACTGGCGTAGCAAAGTCAGATACATCGAAAAGTTTATGTAACTGAGGTGGTAGTTTTGTATTTAAAAATTTCAATACAACTTTTCCGCCTTTTTCTTTGACATCAACGACCGTATTGGGATTAGCCAACGCAACCATTAACAAACCGTTACCCTGTTCACCACGACGAAAATCGATGTCACGAATAAACTGTTTTGGCAGTAATCTAGCGACAACCGATTGTTTTTTCATATTCACTTCAGGGGGGGCAACTTCCTCAGATTTAGGCGGGGGGACATTTGCTTTGGCTTCCAAAGGAACATTGCTACCACTTAAGCTAACCAGGACTTGTTGTCCTTGTATTTGAGTTGTATAAGAAACTGGTTGAGACAGATTAATGATTACCCGAGTTCGTCCCGAAACACTAATCACATAAACGTTAGTCGCCGCGCCTTTATTCACTGCAAAACTTTTACTACTCAAACCACTGGAAACGCCTTCAAAATCTAACGCAATACGAGCGGGATTATCGGTTTGAAAAACGCGTGGAGAAACCGCATTGCCATTCATTCCCAACTGTAATTGAACTTTATCTCCACTAAGGGAAGCAAACTCTAAAGATTGAATACTTAGTTCTTCAGCATAAACGACGGTGAACGGCAATAATCCTAACAATATCGCTATAAACAATGGTATAAATAGCTTGCAAAATTTATTTAGAAAATAAGCCTGATTGTATTTGTTTATCATTCAATTACCTTTACGCTAATCACTCAAGATCATTTTTAAAGAATTCGGTTTTTCTAACCAGGTTTTAGGAGTGGTTTCCTGTGGAATTAATTCCATTAATTTAATTTCATTAGCCGTAATTTCGACAATTCGCCCATCATAACGTCCAAGATGATTACCAACTTGCACTCGATGAATCGTGGGATGCGGCGTATCATTTGATTGTACTAAACCCCATAAAATATTACCTTTGTTAATATCTTTCAAAGTGCCAACCATTTTTAAATTTTCTATCGCATAACTTTCTAAATCTTCTTTTGGTCTAGTCAAATCCGGTTGAGGTCCATCAACAGGTAGCTGAGTATCGACTACCGCATCTTCAATCTTGTCTTCAGGTTTAAAAGGATCGCGTGATTGGCTGTCCAGTACAAATGCAAATGGCTCAATGACTTTAGTGGGCGGTAACGGATCAATCCCTGTCTTAGGCACGGCTTTAATTTCAGCTACGCGCTTTTCTAAATCATCCATTTCACTACGCACACAGGCAGCTAATAATACGCACAAGCCTAACGTTATAAACCATCGGTAGCGATGATCATTCATCATTTAGCTCCATTAGCTGGTGGCGTAGCAGCAGCTGAATTATTCGCTGGCGCAGCTGCATCAGCCGGAGGATTTTGATTACGCCGACTGCTATCATTATAGGTTTTGATAACCGCTGCCATGGTTAAACGTTCATCAGCATCCGTAGCACGAGTGATAGCCACTTCATGAATGGTCACAATTCGAGAGAGAGTAGCTAATCCGCTAATAAATAATCCAAGTTCTTCATATTTTCCAGCCATTTCAATTTTATACGGCAATTCAATATAAAAATCTTGTGCAACTTCAGGTTGTGGTTCAAATAATTTAGTTTCTAAACCACTTTCTTTCGCAATATTGGAAATTTCTAATAATAAATCTGGAACTTCTGCTTTATCTGGCATTTGTTCCAACATACCTTTTAATAATTTTTCAATTTGATCCAATTGATTTTTATAATCAATCAAATTAGCGGCTTTTTTTTGTTTATTCTCTAAACTTGTAAATAATTCTGTTTCTGTTGTTTCTAATTTTTTTAATTCATCTAATTGTGGTAATGTAAATTGATAGACACCCGCAGAAAATAATACACAACAAATCACGCTAATCACTAAAATTTTAACTTGTAATGGCCAATTTCCCGCCGTATTAAAATCCCAATTGACCTCAGATAAATTCACGATTTGACCTCCGTTTCAGGCGTAGCATTTTCTTCTTTAGGCTTATCTTCTTTTTGTTTAAAAAATAAAGTAAATTCACTAAGCGGATGTTTATTATTTTTATCGGTATTACTATCACCTCGAATCACTTTTAATACCGAATCACCAATCCACAGAGATTGATCAATTTGATTCATATAATCTGAAATCATTACGTTCGATTGTGCTTTTCCCGTTACAGATAATTCTAATCCTTTTTGGGCAAAAGCTGACAAATAAATGCCACTGGGTGTACGTTGACGCAATTCATCAAATAAACGTACAATTTTAGGGCGACTTTCTTGCAAACCTTCAATTAAGCCAATTTTAGAACTGAGCTTATGTTTTTTGTCTTCAATTTCATCGATTTCTTTAATTTGCTTTTCCACTTCAGCAATTATTTCATTTAAACGATTATTTCGACTATTTTGATATTCTTTTAACAATTCAATTTGATAATAAACCAAACCAAATAATATAGCGGTTAAAAATACTGAAGCGGCAAGGGCATTCACAAAATCTTGCTGGCGTTTTTTGCGTAATTCTTCGCGCCAAGGTAATAAATTAATTTTTGCCATTAATCAAAACTCCTTAATGCCAAACCACAAGCAATCATCATTGCCGGCGCATCATTACTTAAACTTTGCGGTTTGACTTTATTTGACAATGCCATATTAATAAAGGGATTCGCAATATAAGCTTGAATTCCGATATTTTTTTCGACTAATTTATCCAATCCCGGAATAGAAGCACAGCCGCCCGCTAACACAATATTATCGACTTCTCGATTAGCACTAGAAGACACAAAAAATTGCAAGGCGCGGGAAACTTGTTGCACCATAGCTAATTTGAAAGGCTCTAATACATCGGTAATATAATTATCCGGCAATCCACCTTGACGCTTGGCTAATCCAGCTTCTTCATATGACAATCCATAACGTCGTTGAATTTCCTCAGTTAATTGTTTACCACCAAAATTTTGTTCTCGAGTATAAACCGTACGCGCATTGTGTAAAACATTTAATGAGGTAATCGTTGAACCAATATCAGCAATTGCAACCGTTTGTTTTTCAATCGATTTACGACTCCGTTTTTCGCCGCCACGTAATTGATCAATCAACAAACTGAAAGCATTTTCCATTGCAAACGCTTCCACATCGACAATTTTTGCTTTTAAGCCAGCTCTAGCTAAAGCCTCTACCCGATCGTCAACATTTTCACGACGCGAAGCAGCTAGTAACACATCAAACATATCATCGTTATGTTCATTTTTGCCCTGTACTTGGAAATCTAAATTGACCTCATCCAAAGCATATGGAATATATTGATCAGCTTCGACCATAATCTGTTCTTCGATTTCTTCGTCTTTCAAAGTCGCTGGCATTTGGATAACTTTGGTCATAACCGCAGAACCGGCAACCGCTACACAAGCATTCTTTTCTTTTGAACCCGATTGTTTCACCGCCATTTTGATGATGTCCGCGACTACATCGATATTGGTAATATTTTTATCGACCACAGCATCTGGGGGTAATGGCATCACGGCGTAACTTTCAACTCGATAACGCGAACCTGTTTTACTGAGTTCCAATAATTTAATCGCTGCAGAACTAATATCGATTCCTAGAACCGCTGTTTGTTTGGGCTTGAATGAAAACATAACCAAATTGTTAATTTAACACGTTGAAATCGTTGATAAGTATATGACAAGCAAAAGCATTGATTTTGACAGTTAAGTATAGCCGGCTTTTTTTTCCTATTGAAAAAATTGCTTTTATTTTGAAGCTGTACTTGTTCTATGGGTGAAAAAAAGCTACTTTAGACAATTCGACTCAACCTAAGCATTTCATTTAAGCATACCTAAATCTATCATCACGAATGAATAAACATGGCTTTAGCTAAATTGACTTTAAAAATTGTGGCACTTTTAAGCGTGCTGTTTACTCTGCTGTTAACAGTGAGTGGCTACATTTTATATAGCAAAATTATCAAAGATTTACCTGATATTAACATTATGCAAGATGTGCAATATCAAACGCCTTTAAGCATTTATACCTATGATAAAGTATTCATGGCACAGTTTGGGGATAAACGCCAAACGCCTATTAGTATCAATCAAATTCCACAACCGTTTGTTAATGCGTTTTTAGCTGCTGAGGATGATCGCTACTATTCTCATCCGGGAGTCGATCACAAAAGTTTAGCCAGAGCGTTAGTTCAACTGTGGTTGACCGGCGAAAAACGCCAAGGTGCGAGTACCATCACGATGCAGGTGATTCGTAATTTTTTGCTAACGCGCAAAAAAACATATGGACGGAAATTAAGAGAAATTATTTTAGCGTTGCGCATCGAACGGCTTTATAGCAAAGAACAAATTTTAGAATTGTATCTGAACAAAATTTACATGGGTCATAGTGCATATGGAGTTGTTGCCGCTGCCGAAACGTATTACGGAAAAACCTTGAATCAATTGACGCTGGCACAACAAGCGATGATTGCCGGCTTGCCTAAAGCACCTTCGATTTACAATCCGATTACCAATCCTGAACGGGCAAAACAACGCCGTGATTATATTTTACGACGCATGGCTGAATTAGGTTTTGCCACCGAAACTGAAGTAAATACCGCTTTGGCTCAAGCTGATGATGCCAATTTACATATTCCTAAACCGGATTTGTATGCTCCTTATATTGCGGAAATGGTTAGGCAGGAACTGATTGAAAAATATGGTGAAAGTGTTTACAACAGTGGTATGCAAGTCTATACCACGATTACTAAACCCATGCAATTACTAGCCACTCAAGCTATTCGAGATACTTTACACCTTTATGACAAACGTCATGGAAATACCGATTTACCGCATCTGGTTTTTACCAATTTGAATGAATTTTTAAAAATTCCTGTGATTGGTGATACTTATCCCGCACGAATAGTCACTGTCCAGCGCGAAGGAGCGGTAGCTAGATTACAAAATGATACGCGAATTAGAATTCCTACCAATAAAGTGACTTGGCGTAAGTCTCGTACCAAATTGCTCAGAACGGTATTAAAAATCAATGATATTGTTCGCGTCAGATGGTCCGATCAACAATGGCAATTAACCCGCGTTCCGAATGTACAAGGCGCGTTTGCGGCGGTCAATCCTTTAACTGGAGCGGTGTTAGCTTTGGAGGGTGGTTTTGATTTTAAACAAGCCTCTTACAATCGCGCAACTCAAGCTAAACGTCAGCCCGGTTCGGGATTTAAACCGATTATTTATACCACAGCCTTAGAAGGAGATTTTACTACTTCTACCATAATCAACGATGCTCCGATAGTGATTAGGGGTGGAACTGCTAGAGATCGTGCTTGGCATCCACAAAATTACAGCAATAAATTTTATGGACCTACGCCTTTGAGAACCGCTTTAGTCCATTCGCGCAATATCGTGGCGATTCGGATTTTACAAGAATTAGGCATTGATAAAGTGATTGAAACCGCGTTACGGTTTGGTTTTCATAAACAACAATTACCTCATGGTTTATCTTTAGCTTTAGGTAGTGGTTATGCTTCGCCCTTACAAATGGCAGGATTTTATTCGGTTTATGCGAATGGTGGATTTTTGGTGAAACCTTATTTTATCGAGAGAATTGAAGACACCAAAGGTCGAGTGATTTTCCAAGCTCATCCCCGAGTCGCTTGTCCAACTTGTATTGAACAGGTTTTGAAAAATCCTAACTATGCAACGCGAGTGATTACGCCTCAAGTCAATTTCTTAATGAATTCTTTGTTGCGTGACGTAGTACAAAAAGGTACTGCGACCGATGCTAAAGTTTTAGAGCGTACCGATCTAGCGGGAAAAACTGGCACTACCAATGATCAAAAAGATGCGTGGTTTAATGGCTTTGTTCCCAATCACATTGCTGCAACAGCTTGGGTAGGCTTTGATTCTGCTAAATCTTTAGGACGTGAAGAAACTGGCGGTAAAGCCGCGCTACCGATGTGGATAGAATTTATGCGAACCGCGTTAAAAAATGTGCCTGAAGCTCCTTTTGAACCTCCAGCGGGAATCATCAAAAAACTGATTCGTTCAGGTAAAGGTTCGGGCAAAAATTCGGGCAAAAATTCTTCAGGTAAAGGTTCAAAAGAAGGTCGCCGCAGTGATGTTTGGGAATATTACATTGAAGATAAATTACCAAAAAAATATCATTCTTCGGGGCAATATTCATCTGAAGATTCAGCGACAACTAAATCATCTACCCTTAAATCTAAATCTAAAGAATCACACTCTAAAGATTCGCATTCAAAAGAGTCTCATCCAAAAGATTCGCATTCAAAAGATTTTTCTGCGAAACGTAAATCTCATTCAGAACATAAAAATTCTGAACATAAAAAACATTCTGAGTCCGACAGCCAAAATCGTCGCAGTAGCAGTCGCCGTAAAAGCTCAGGCG
>JACCEE011669647.1_pt1 | contig 17589 bp, 19 predicted proteins | sample 7449931 | NCBI WGS metagenome assembly JACCEE01 (sample SAMN15323457, study PRJNA562643) | freshwater metagenome | isolation source: river surface water | place: USA:Blue River Watershed | collected 2017-08-19 | reverse complement strand
AGTGTCGTGTGAGAAACACATCCCCGATCATTGTGGCTCTCTGTATCTTTTCGCGAATAATTCCCTTGCTCATTCTTTTATTCTATCATTCAATCGACGTCATTTTCACGCGATGAGTCAAAATTGCGCTCTGCCGAATTGGCCGAGGATAACCTTGCCAGATAAATATCAGACATTTTTTACATCACATCCAGAGTTCCCGTGAAAAGGGCCGGTTGCGGTGCTATAATGATTTTGTCAAACCCTTTTTCTTGCTGCAAGGAACCTATTTGCAGTTTTATGCGAAGATTATTATGTATCGCGAGGTATCAAAATGCCGATATTAGCATCGTTTATTGTCCCTCACCCTCCGCTTATTATCCCGGAGATCGGAGGCGGCGAGGAGCTGCAGATTCAGAATACCGTCAACGCATATCATACGATCGCTAAGCAGATCGCGGAGCTTAAACCGCAGACAATCATTGTTATATCACCTCATGGAGTTATGTATTCAGATTTTTTCCATATCTCGCCCGGTCCGGGAGGTCGCGGTGACATGTCACGTTTTCGCGCGCCGCAAGTTGTCATGCGCAAGAAGTATGACTCTTCTCTGATTTATGCGATCGCGGAAGCTGCGAAGAAGAAAGACATTCCGTCCGGTGTTGTCGGACAGAAGGACAATTCGATCGATCACGGCACGCTGATCCCCCTGTATTTTGTCGATCAGTATTACACGGATTATGAACTGGTTCGTATCTCCATATCCGGTTTGTCACTACAGGAGCATTATCGATTCGGGGAGTGTGTCGGCAATGCCGCGAACCTCATGAATCGCAATGTCGTCATCATCGCGAGCGGGGATTTGTCCCATAAACTCGGCGTTGTAAGTCCGTACGGCTTTGCGGAAGAAGGACCTGTTTTTGATCGCCAGATCACCAAAGCGATGGCCGGCGCGAACTTCATGAACTTCCTAACCTTTGATCCGGAGTTTACGGAGCGCGCTTCCGAATGCGGACTTCGCTCCTTCATTATTATGGCCGGCGCTTTGGATGGACTTACCGTGAAGAGCAACCTGCTCTCTTACGAGGGACCGTTTGGCATCGGATATGCGGTATGTGCCTTCGATCCGCAGAGCCATGATGAGAACCGGCACTTCGGGGTAAGGCTTTCCGCGCAACGCGACAAGTACCTTAAGAACGTACGGGAAGGCGAAGATCTCTATGTCCAACTGGCAAGAATTGCCCTGGAGACCTATGTCAGGACAATGGAGCGTATGCCGGCACCCTTCGATCTGCCGGAAGAACTTCTGGAGAAAAAAGCCGGCGTGTTCGTATCCATTAAGAAAGACGGCCGCTTACGGGGCTGTATCGGAACGATCGAGCCGCAGACAACCTGTATCGCAGAAGAGATTATCCGTAATGCGATCAGTTCGGGTACGAAGGATCCGCGATTTGATTGTATTTCCGATCAGGAACTCAAACATTTGGAATACAGTGTCGACGTACTCGGCACGCCGGAAAAGATTGCGGATAAGAGTACACTCGATCCCAAACGTTATGGCGTGATCGTCAGAAGCGATTTGCGTCAAGGCATACTCCTTCCGAATCTGGAAGGGGTGGACACAGTGGATCGGCAGATTGAGATCGTCCTGCAGAAGGCCGGAATACGTCCGGGAACACCATATGATCTGGAACGTTTCGAGGTGATCCGTCACAAATGACATGCTCCGTCAAAGATGAATTCTCTTCCCCACATTGTCCGATCTGTCCGCATCGCTGCGCGCCGTCGGAAGGTGAACGCGGTATCTGTGGCGCACGTGTTCGTCGTGGTGACAGGATCCTTTCCGAGAGCTACGGGTATATCACATCGCTTGCGCTCGATCCGATCGAGAAGAAACCTCTGGCGCGTTTTTATCCCGGAGCCAAGATCCTATCCGCCGGAAGTTACGGTTGCAATCTTTTCTGTTCCTTCTGCCAGAACGCATCGATTTCCCGCGGAACGTTACATTCGACGCATGCCGAATACATTTCTCCGGCTTCTCTTGTCGCGCGCGCGATTGAGACGAAGAATTCGGGCGGAATCGGTATTGCCTTCACCTATAACGAACCGTTGGTCGGGTACGAATACGTGCTGGATACATCGATTCTCGCGAAAAAATCCGATCTCAAAACGGTCTTGGTAACGAACGGTTATATCAACGAAGAACCGTTGCGCGTCCTGTTACCCTATATCGACGCGATGAATATCGATCTCAAAGCTCCCGACGACACAGGATACAAAAGTCTCGGCGGACATCTTGCTCCGGTTCTGTCCACCATAGAGAAAGCGAGCCGATGCTGCCATGTGGAGGTGACAAGTCTCATTGTTCCGGGACTTAATGATACAGAGGATGCGATGCGTCAAACCGCAGCGCAAATTGCCCGCATCGACAGAAATATCCCGCTTCATGTCTCGCGATTTTTTCCTCGGTATCACATGACCGACACCGCCGCCACACCGGCAGAAACGATACGGTTAATGCAAAAGATTGCCAAGGAACAACTGAGCTATGTGTACACGGGCAATCTGTAAATCTCTTACATCGTTATGAATCGAAAAACACGTCGTTTTTATGAAGGTTGGTAACACGGTGTGCCATCCTGATCACAATCGCTGATCAAGTACTTGATCAGAAAATGTGACATATTGCTGATGGCATCTTCCGCCTTCTCCTGTACTTCGATAATATTGGTTGTCCCCGGAAGGAAGTTCGCATACGACAGCGTCACCGGAGAAAAGGCGCTAATCGTGAAATTATGCGCGACTTCATCGTAATGGTAATGCTCCGTGTGCACTCCGGCTTCCCGAAGCTTCTCCGCGTATTTCCAGTTCTCTGCCTTCAAACAGTCTATCCCTGCAGAGATGATAATGGCGGGGGGCAATTGCGCAAGAATCGAATGATCGGCAAGAAGCGGAGAAACGTAAATATCAGACAACTGCTCAGGTTCGCAGTAACAATCCTCGAACATTTGCATGATCGGAGGAGGAATGCTGCCTAAGGGTGAATCCCGGTGTCCGATATCTGAGCGGAAATCCACTGTCGGATAATCCAGAATCTGACACTTCAGCGTGAACTCGCGGCGTTCGGCGGCAAGAATCGTCAACACTGTCGCGAGATTCGCCCCGGCACTATGCCCGCATACAGCCATTCGATTAGGATCGATTCCATATTTCTTCGCATTGCGGTGAACCGCCTCGATCAGCGCATAGCAGTCTTCGAGGCCTGTCGGATAAGGGTGCTCCGGTGCCAGTCGGTAATCACCCGAAATGACGACAATACCAAGCCTCTCGCAAAGTTCGCGGCAGAAAACATCGTCCATTTCCGGTAAACCGAAGACGAAACCGCCGCCGTGAAAATCAAAAAGAACCGGCATATCCGGTCGCAGGATCGCCGGTTTGTATAAGAGCGCACGAACACGTCCGGTACGTGTAGGGATGATAATCTTCTTCCCGTACAAAAGTATGCTCTCGTATTTCCTGTCTTCTTTTCTGATTCTCTTGATCAGGAGCCGATAAGGAAGTGGAATCTCTTTCATATGGACCCCTTTCTGTCTTCTTAACGATTATAGCATTGTCTTACTTCAACGTATATCTTTCCGAAATGTAGCAATGGTTCACAAAAAATCGAAACAATAAAACGTTTTTCTCCTATTTTTTGCCGAATCGTTTCAAGTATAATAGGAACAGAAAACGTTTCGCCGCAAGGCAGAGTCGCCGCCTATCCTGACGGCAAATTCAATCCGGGGGGACATATCATGAATCGAATGTCTAAGTGTATCACTCTTCTCACCGCTATTTTCATGCTCTTCGGAATCCTGTCGTTCTCTGTTACGGCAGCCGGTTATTCCGAATCCGTACTGACCGGACGGGACAATGTCAAACGCCCGTCGGAAGCCGGCGCACTGCAGGTCGTCGAAATCGACGGACAAATGACGCTGGCCGATCAGAACGGCGAGAAGATTCAACTTCGCGGCATGAGCACACACGGTCTTCAATGGTTTGGAGAAATCGTCAACGAGAACGCCTTCGCGACGCTTTCAAAAGATTGGGAGTGCAATGTCATTCGCTTGGCGCTGTACGTCGGCGAATCAGGTTACGCGACGGATCCGGCACTCAAGGATCTAGTCTATCGGGGCATCGAGCTCGCCTTCAAGTATGACATGTATGTAATGGTGGACTGGCACGTCCTGGCTCCCGGCGATCCGAATGATCCTATTTATGCCGGAGCCTATGATTTCTTCGACGAGATCTCGGAAGCATACAAAGATCATCCGCAGAGTTATCAGATTCTCTATGAGATCTGCAATGAGCCGAGCCCGAACAATAATGGCGGCGACGGCCTGACCAATGATGCCGCTGGCTGGCAGAAGGTCAAGAGCTATGCGGAACCGATTGTCTCTATGCTTCGCGAGAAATGCGACAACGTCATCATCGTCGGCAGCCCGAACTGGAGTCAGCGACCGGACTTGGCCGCCGATGACCCGATCGACGCGAAGAATATCGTCTACGCCGTACACTTCTATTCCGGTACCCATTTCGCTTCGGATAACAGTTCGGACCGCGGGAACGTAATGTCGAATGCCCGCTACGCGCTGGAGAACGGTGTCGCAATCTTCATCTCCGAGTGGGGCACGAGCGAAGCTTCCGGCAACAACGGTCCGTTCCTCGACAAAGCGGATGTTTGGCTGGATTTCTGCAATACGAATAATGTCAGTTGGTGTAACTGGTCTCTGACGAATAAGAATGAGACCTCCGGTTGTTTCATCCCCTATATCATGGGTGTTTCAGAAGCTACCTCACTGGATCCCGGAGAGGATCAGGTCTGGGCCCCGGAGGAGATGAGCGTTACCGGTGAATATGTCCGGGCGCGCATCAAGGGCATCGAGTATGTGCCGATCGACCGTTCCGCCGAGGGAGCTTTCTCGGAGACAATCTGGACATTCGACGACGGTACGACGCAGGGTTTTATCGTGAATAAGGACAGTCCGATCAAGAGTGTCGAACTTTCCGGTGACGGATCTCGCCTTGTCCTATCGAAAATGACGAAGAGCATCGATATCTCGGATACGAACTACTGGGCGAATGTCCGCATCTCTTCCGAGGAGTTCAATCCGGGGATCGATATCTTCGGCGCGGATACGATCAGCATCGATATTATCGTCGCGGAACCTACGACGGTTTCAATCGCTTGCGTACCGCAGAGTGACACAAACGGTTGGGCAAACCCGTCCGCGGCGGTTTTCGCGAAGCCGGAGAACTTTGTCCAGCAGGATGACGGCCTTTACCTTGCGACCGTCAAGATGACGGCAAAGGAAGCTCCGAATCTTTCGGTGATTGCGACCGATACCGAAGGAAGTCTTCTTTCCAACATGGTGCTTTTCGTCGGTGCGGAGAACGGTAAAGAAGTCTTGCTCGACAACATTACTATTTCCGGTGCCGGTGCCTCCGCCCTGCCGCCGCTCGAGCACGCTGACCTCGGTACGGCGATGCTTCCGGCTGATTTCGAGGACGGAACGCGCCAGGGTTTCGATTGGAGTGTTGATTCCGGTACGAAGACCAATCTGACGATCGAACCGGCCAACGGATCCAATGCACTCTCCTTTGCCTTCGCGTATCCGGATGTCAAGCCTACAGATAACTGGGCATCCGCTCCCCGTCTGGATCTCTGGTTGGATCCGATGACGCGCGGCGACAAGGATTATGTTGTATTCGATTTGTATATTGCGCCGACAAGAGCGACGACGGGAACGATTGCGATCTCCGGAGCTTTCCAGCCGCCGGAAGAGAGTTACTGGGCTCAGATTCCGGACTCCTACAATATCGAGTTGGCGGAATTGGACAAGGCGGACAAGACAGACGATGGTCTGTACCATTTCGTTGTATCTCTGAAAGTGCGTGACGTTGAGAACATCACCGATGATACAGTTCTTCGCAATATGCTGTTCATCTTCGCAGATATCGAGAGTGATTTCGACGGTCGTATGTATGTGGATAACGTGAAGTTTGTAACCCAGGCTGAGCTCGACGAGATCGTCGGACCTGTTGTAACACCCGAGGAGACAGTTGCCGAGACAACAACAGCGGCGGAGACAACATCCCCGGCTGCTGTGACGGAAGAAAGCTCAACCGTTCCGGTGTTTGCGATCATTGCCGCAGTCGTTGGCGGAATCGCCATTATAGCGGTTCTGGTTGTCGTTCTGGTGATGCGTTCCAGAAAATCAGCACCTAAGAAGGAAACGAAATAAGCACCCGGATCTACCCTATTGATTGATCGAAAACAGAGTGCTACACTGAAACGAACATACGTTCTTTCGTGTGGCACTCTTCTTTTTGGGGGTTATAAGATGAGTAAGCTGGATCGCCAGATCGGAATTCTTACGATTCTCCTGCGTCACAAGCGTGTGACCACGGGATATCTCGCGGAACGCTTTGACGTCTCCGTGCGCACCATCCAACGGGATCTTGATTCGATCGCGGTCGCGGGCATTCCTTTGACGACACTTCAGGGACCTTCCGGCGGTGTGGAGATTATGGATGGATACTCGATCGAGCGATCCGTGTTTACCGTGGACGAGATTGAGACACTTCTGTCGGCTTTGCGTGGCACGGATTCGATCCTTACGGAGTCCTATACTGAGAGATTGATGGAGAAGCTCTCCGAACAGGGTGTGGACAGATCGTTTCCGACAGCCTTCGAGATTGATTTGGGTGACAGACACGCGGGAACGCTGATCGAGAAGATCCGTGAGATAAGGAAGGCAATCGCGAACCACCAATGCGTTGCCTTCACCTATAGCGCCGAGAGCGGCGATACGGAGCGCATTGTTGAGCCTTGTCGCCTCTTGTTTCGTTGGGGGAACTGGTATCTCTTTGCTTTTTGCCGTTTACGCGGGGATTATCGATTGTTTAAGTTACAGCGGCTCTGGTCATTGAACGTGACGGACTGCCTATACACGCCACGTGCGGAAGATCATCTGCCCCAGGACTGGGATGAATGCTTTATCGGAGACATTGATCTGGTTGCGGTATTCGATCCATGTGTTCGTTATCGATTGATTGAGGAGTATGATCCTTCCATGCTGGAGCAGACCACAGACGGACGATTTCAGTTCAGGTTCCGCTTCGCATTCACCGACCATCTCGTGTCCTGGCTTTTAAGCTTCGGCTCACATGTCGAGATCGTTGCGCCCGACGAGATACGTCACCGGGTTGTCGATGAGGCAAATTCTCTGATCGCGAGGAATAACCACGACAGACAGTTGTCGTAATCGACCCACTACAATGAATCTATCAAGTATATCGGAGGTGTCTATGATAGAGTCAAGGTGTGGAGTTTTGTGTTCTGCGTGTACCTACCGCGAATCAACCGGTTGTGTCGGCTGTGTCACGATGGCTAAGCCTTTCTGGGGTGAGTGCCTGGTGAAGACTTGCTGTGAGGGCAAGGGTCTCTCGCATTGCGGGGAGTGTTCCTCCTTCCCGTGTGATGTACTGACGGGTTATGCGTATGAGAAGGAACATGGGGACGACGGGAAGAGAATTGCGCAGTGCGCTTGCTGGAAGGAAGGGAAATAGCATGGAGACTGGCACTTATGAAGAATTACCCAAGGAGTGGCGCGACAAATCGAATCTCTTACTGAAGAAGGCCGGTGTTGTGTCTCTGGCTTCGATCGATCCGGAAGGCTATCCCCGCGTCTGTGTATTGTCCTGTCTCAAGCCGGAAGATATCGGGACGATTATTGTCTCGACCGGTACCAAGGGCGTGAAGACCGCGCATTTCCGAGAGAATACGAAGGCAAGCGCATGTTTTCATGACGAGAGAGACAGCGTGACGCTTGTAGGAGAGGTCGAGTTCGTAACGGACCCCCAAATCAAGAAGGACGTTTTCCTGGATTGGATGTACGATCATTTCACAGGGGTCGATGACCCGAACTATTGCGTCATCGCCTTCCATCCGAAGCTTGCGACGATCTGGATCGAGGGACATTTCGGCACATATACCGTCTGAGAATGCTCGATTGAACGGTTTTTAATACTCGTCAGGCGATATATTTATATAAATCTGGGCTGTCTCATTCGACTTGGTAACAAGTCGGAAGTGGCAGCTCTTTTTACACATCTTCTCCCGAGTCAATCATATAATCGATAATATCATGAAGCTTTGTTTCAATGGGTTGGAAGGCATATCCGAGAGATTTCGCGACACCCGTATCGAGACAATACTCGACCGGGATGTCGTAAGGAGACGCCTCGCCTTCGGCAGAGAAGACCGGTTCGATACCGGTTCTTTTCGTAACAAAGGAACAAATCCCATCGATGGATAGAACACCTTCACATGCCGCATTGACGGGACCTACATAGGACTTCTTCGCGAGAAACGCCAGAAAGTTCCCAGCCTCTCCGGAGTCAATGAAGCTACTCGATGTGCCGGGATTCGCACAAGCAATCGACTGGTGACGCATCACATGCTCGATATAGAAACGCAGTCGGCCCGTATAGTCATCTTCACCGATGACATAGGGAAAGCGTACCCAAACCGCACGCGTCTCCTGGAATTCCCGGCACACGGCGGCCTCTGCTTGTCGCTTGCCCTCTGCGTATGTTCCCCCCTTAAACCCGTCATGTTTGAATTATTCAGCCATACCTTCGGCCATCTTCTCGCCGGCAGGCGTCAGTTCGATTTGCTTCCCGTGGATATTTATCAGTCCGTCATCACGCATTCTTGCCAATTCACGGGATAAGCTGGTTCGCTGTATGCCGAAACGTTGTGCAAGTTCTTTCTTCGAAGACGGGAGCGTAATAATGCTTCCTCCTTGCGTTTGCGCTTCCTTTGCAAGAAAACGAAGGACTTGATTGCGGATGGTGGTGTTCTCAACATAACGGATCCGGTCTCCGAGAATCATGACATGATCCGAAACGTAGCGCAGGTATTGGCATAGAAAATCCAGGTTCTCCTCGAACATTCGCAGAAGCCGGTCTTTACGGATCACGAGGACCTCTGATTCCGTCCGGGATGTAACCGTCATCGGATATCGTGCGGTAGTCGAGAATAAGAGGTTCCCGCCGAGAAGGTCATCCGCTCGAAAAACTGCGACGGTAGATATGCCGCCCAACTCATCGGTTCGCTCGATGACGATGACGCCGCCGAGAATAAGTTCAAGGCTCTCGCATGTCTCTCCGACAAAATGCACGACCTCTCCCCGACCGAATCTTCGCACGGAAAAACTACCATCCACAAAATACTTGTGGATATGGTTCTCATCGAAAGACTGTAGGAAGGTGACATCCGGAGGAAATTGTCCATTTCGTGTCATAAAAAACCTCGAGGATCCAAGGCAAGTGTTACATTGGTAACACTCTTTGAACCTATCCTACCACTACTATGGAAGAAAAACACAAATGAGGGGGATCAACATGGATATTTTCACACTCGTTTTTCTAGTCATAGCCGTGGTGCTGGCGATCGTTTCTTTCGTGAAGGATCGAAAAAAGACACTGTCAGCCGTGAAGAAATCGCGCAAAATGATGGGCAGCATGCTGTCTGAGATTATCGCAATCATCTTTCTTATCGGTCTGATTCTGGCATTCCTTCCACCTGAATTGATCCGCGAGTTCCTCGGATCTTCGAACACCTTACTCTCGACCCTGTTGGCTGCTCTTGCCGGAAGCATCACATTGATCCCTGCCTTCGTCGCCTTCCCCTTGATCGGTTCTCTTGTCGATGCCGGAGCGAGTATCGTCCCGGCAGTTGCCTTCCTCACAACTTTGACTATGGTGGGCATCGTGACCTTCCCTCTCGAAAAGAAAGAGTTCGGGACACGTTTCGCTTTGGTGAGGAATCTATCAAGTCTCTTTTTCGCGATTGTTATCGCATTAGCCATGGGGGTGATTTTATGAGCGAGAATAAAGGTAACATCATGTCCTTTCTGAAAAAACACAAACTTCTTCTCATCGTCATTCTCGTCTATCTGATACTTTTTCTTGTGGCACCGGATAAAGCCCGGGAAGCCTTCTCGGGTAGTCTCTACTATCTGGTTGAAATGCTTCAGGTCTTACCGATTATTTTCCTCCTTACCATCGTCATTGAAGCTCTCGTCCCCAAGGAAATAATCGTCAAAGGCTTAGGCGAGAAGTCCGGAATTCGCGGTTACGCTTTCGCACTACTCCTTGGAAGCATCTCGGCAGGGCCGGTATACGCGGCCTTCCCGCTGACGAAAATGCTACACCAGAAAGGTGCGAGTGTTGCGAATGTCGTGGTCATACTAAGCGCCTGGGCAGTGATCAAGATTCCGATGCTCGCAAACGAGGCGAAGTTTCTCGGTGTGAATTTCATGATCCTGCGATGGATACTCACGGTAATCTCCATCTTTCTGATGGCATTTCTCATGGGAAAAATCATCCGTCCTTCAGATCTTCCTTCCAATCAAGAGCAACCAGCGCTACGCATTGATCGCAACGCCTGTATCGGCTGCGGAATTTGCATGGAGGGAACATTGGGTATGATTGAGATCATAGATCACAAGGCAATTATCAAACGACAGCCCAAAGGACCCGATGAGGTCAAATTACTGCAACAGTCGTCCGATAGATGTCCGGTTCATGCGATACATCTTCCGGAGATTTCCTCAAACAGAGTACAAAAAAACGAGAAACCTGATCAATCAATAGAAGTATCATAAACTTATCGCCTCGTTGTATTTCCAACAAATGAGAATCGATTCAAATGATATACTGAATGTATAGAAAACCAATAGTACTTCATTGCCACGAATCATATAGGAGGTTACACCATGATTGAACAAGTATTCCACTTCTCAACCGATAACAACAAAGCTGTCGAGAGGATTCTACTCGACGAGAATATCCAGTATATTCACATGGTCTTTAATAAAGAAGAAGGTTTGCCGGAGCATTTTTCAAATTCCAATGTCTATATGACGGTTGTTCGCGGACGCCTTTCCATCACGTTGAATGATCAGGAGCTTCACGAGTATGAACGAGGTACTTTGGTGAAGATACCCGTGCAAACGAAGATGAATGTACGCAATCTGCACGATGACACACTCGAATTAATTATTGTGAAGTCACCGGCACCGCAAGTCTAAAATTTCAAAACCAGGGTATGAATCACCCGTTAGCACTATTCTTCTCAATGATCGCGATCTGCGTTCATGGTTAAGAGATTGCTTCGGGTGATTTTTTCTTGTTTTTTTCGAATATGTAATTTTTTTATGAACGCTCTTGACTGTTATTTTCTATTTTATACAATGTAATTAGCACTCGAGTTATCACAGTGCTAATGCCTGGCATGAGACAGAAAGGAGTGATACACATGGCAGGATTGGTTCCATTTAATCGAAGAAATAACAGTATGGCACGTCAGAACGAAGGATTCGACGACTTTTACAACATGTTGGACGACTTCTTCCATGACAGCTGGTTACCCGGCAGAAATCTCCTGAACGATACTTTCAAAATCGATATTCAGGAAAATGACAGCGAGTTTCTCATTGAAGCGGAGCTACCCGGAATCCGTAAAGAGGAAATTGAACTCAACATGGATGACGAGAACCTTTGCATCTCCGTACAAAGAACCGAAGACATTAACAAGGATGGCAAGAATTACATTCATAGAGAAAGACGTGAAGGTTGTATGAGCAGGCGTCTCCACCTGGCCGGGGCCAAGATGGATGATATCAAGGCAAAGCTGGATAATGGTGTTCTGACTATCAACGTTCCAAAAGCAGAAAACGAAACAAATCGTCGCAGAATAGAAATTGATTAAGCTCGTTCTTTCCGGTGAAGTCCTACTTCATTACGATTTGATGATCGATTTTGAATAATGTCTTCCGATATTCTTCCAAGATGTTGCACCGCGTCGTATGATTGCGGTGCTTTTTTATTCTTCGATCATAATTGCCACCAACAAACTTTTCGCGCGTAAATCCAACTACACGCCAGCTTCTCGCATTGAAAAGAAATGATTCTGAATATATAATTGTAACGAACAACAAATTTCCCATGACGAATATTTTTACATGACATCACGCTGCGTGGTCTTCTCTGACGGGGGAATCGAGAATGTTTATTTGTGACATCAGTGTTCTGAACCGCTATGGCAAACAATTCCTGGACGAGTCTCTGCAACCGATCGGTGTGGATTGGCGCGAGCTCGTAACACTTATGGTAATTGAACAGATACCCGGGATCGCGCAAGCAAGGCTGATTCCATTTCTTCAGACAGACAAGGCAAATGTGACCAAGCATTTGCAAAACATGGAGGATAAGGGACTCATTTCGCGCAAGACAAATCAGAATGATCGTCGTAATAAGTCCTGTCATCTGACGAACAAGGGCCTGTGTCTTCTCCCGCGACTTCATGAAGCGATGTCTAACTGGGAAGACAACTGTCTTCTCGGACTAACGTCTGACGAACGTATCCTCTATGATTCTTTGAACCAGAAGATTATTCTGAACCTGATCCAAGTCTCTACAAAGCAAGAAAGAGGTGGCAAGGATGAGTAAGAAGGTTGTTGTGATCGGTGCGGGTATGGGCGGACTCTCTTCGGCGATCCGTCTGCAACATGCGGGCTATGACGTTGAGATTTATGAGCAGGAATCAATTCCCGGCGGCAAAATGCATCAGCTCAAGAAGGACGGACACACCTTTGACGTGGGACCGACGCTCGTGATGATGCCGGAGATCTATCGCGAGGTATTTACGCTTGCCGGCAGAGATCCGGACGATTATATCCCGATGACCAAGCTGGATCCGATGTATGAGGTCTATTTTAAGGCAGAGCCCTACCGCCACTATACCCTCTCCTCTGATCTTACCGAGCTGATGAAGCTCGTCGAGTCCAAAGGCCCCGAGAATGCATTAGGATTTCTCTCCTATATCCGGGAGATCTATGAGCGCTATCAGGTCGCTCTGGATTATTTCATTCGCAGGCCTTTCCGTAAACCTTCGGATTTCAACAATCCTTTCATGCTTCGTCAGGCACTGAAGCTGAAGACCTTCGACAGCGCCGACCATATGATGGCATCCTTTATCCCCGATAAGGACATCCAACAGATGTTGAGCTTCCAGACACTCTATATCGGTGTGTCGCCGCAGAAAGGTCCGTCGCTGTACAACATCATCCCAATGATCGAGCTTCTTTATGGTGTCTGGTTTATTAAGGGCGGCATGCATACGATGGCGACCGGTATGGCGAAGCTTTTCGAGGAACTGGGCGGTACAATTCACTATAATAGCCGTGTCGAGAAGATCCATACAAACGGCAAGCGCGTCGAGGGAATTCAGGTCGGCGGACAGATGATCGAATCCCCCTATGTCGTGTGTAACGCGGACTTTCCGTATGCGGTCAAGAATCTTCTCGAGGATCCGAAGGCGCGCGGCAAATATACGCCGGAGAAGATCGACGCGATGGATTATTCCTGCTCCTGCCTGGTGTTCTACTGGGGTGTCGACGGCACCTTCCCGGAACTCGCCACCCATACATTCATCATTTCCGAGGATCTGACAGATAACCTGAACAGCATCTTCGACGGAAGACGAATAAAGGATCCTTCGATTTATCTCCATATTCCCTCACATTCGGATCCGGAGATGGCCCCCGAAGGAAAATCGAGTTTCTACCTTCTCATGCCCGTATCCGAAATTGTCACTTCAAAATACGAATGGAATGAGGAAGCCGTATCGGATTATCGCGGCAAAGCCCTCGCGACCTTGTCAAAGATTCCGGGACTTGAGGATCTGGAGCAGAAGATCTCGACAGAACTTGTCTTCACACCGAAGGATTTCGAGAGTCATTTCTCTGCGTATCGCGGTGCAACTTTCGGATTGCAGCCGACACTTCGACAGAGCAATCACCTTCGCCCGCAGGCAAAATCAATGTCCTGCGAAGGACTTTACTTCACCGGAAGCAGCACGCATCCCGGCGCCGGCGTCCCGATCGTTCTGGAGAGCGGTCGAATTTGCGCAGAAGAACTTCGCAGAGATGAACCCGAGGATGACTTTGTATGATCGATATTGGGGCAGTATATCCGGTGAGTGTGCCGATAACATTGGAAGACTCCTATGCGGACGCCATGAGCATCATGCGAGATCGCGCGACGAGCTTCTACCAGGCCTTTCACTATCTGCCGGAGGATCGATTCAAGGCAGTGGCCGCTGTGTACGCGTTTTGCCGTTATGCGGATGATACAGTGGACGCTGCGACCGAATACGGGCTTGACGGTCTGACAATTGACCAGCTCCTCGCGAAAAGCACCGCGATGCGTCATGCTCTCGAAGAACTCGACGCTCTTGACCGCTTCCTGGATCAGATGGCAGTAATCTCTGACCAACACAGCGAGAATTCGCCAGAGATTTTTCGAAGTTCCGAGGCGTGGAAACCGGCCTTTATGGATACCGTTCACCATTTCTCGATTCCGATCGGATCTTTTCGCGCACAGATTCGCGGACAGAGAACAGATGCCGACTTCAAGGATTGCGAGACGGTCGCAGACCTGATCGAATATTCTCGGTTGGTCGCGGGATCGGTTGGAATGATGATGCTTCCAATTCTCGCTGCGGATAACACGGACGTGAACGATCCGGCCCTTGTCACAGCTTGCGAGAATCTGGGTATCGGCATGCAGATTACGAATATTCTTCGGGACGTCGGAGAAGATCTTCGTACGCGAAATCGAGTCTATCTGCCGGCGCGGCTTCTCACAAAGTACGGTCTGGCGAGAATTGATCTTGAACGTGCTGTCTGAGAAGGAATTGCGGCGGCCTGGGACAACTCGAAACGCAAAGCATTCATTTCTTTGTGGGAAGAGTTATCGACTCTTGCGGACACATATTATCAAGATTACGAAGCTCAACTCAGAAGCTTCCACCCTGCTTCACGTCTTCCGTTGGTCGCGGCCGCAAAAGCGTATCACGCGATCGCGGATGCAGTGCGTGAGAATGCGTATGATTGCATTTCGAGAAGATGCTATACAACTTGCGAGAAACGCGAGGAGATGATTCTGGAAGCGCAGAGAATTGTCGGAAGTATTGGGTAGAGATTATGAACGACCGGACAATTATGTTATCTGTCCTGAGATAGACGGAAAATGTTTTCCCTGAGAAGACATGAATATTGATCATTATCCGAAGGAAGTCCTTGGGAAGCACGAATCATTTCGACGAATCCGTTTTATTCCTCTCCATCGGTAATCCGCCGGAAGAATTCACCCTCGTGTCCGCCGGTCGCATAAATATAGCTTCCGGCAGGATCGTCTTTAACGGAGTAGACCATGTAGGTAAAGGTCCCGTTTGTCGCCTGACCGAGATATGCGTCACGATCCGCGATCGTATGATCCGTCTCCGTCATCCGGAAACTGACATCATCGATCGTGATGATCTCATTCTCCATACCGCTCACGGTTCCGATGACATGATTCTGCGTCGCCAAGAAGATCACGACAGCGGCAAGAACACATAATAGTATCGCGGTAACCGTGATAACAATCTTCATCCGAAATCGCATAGCGCGTATCTCCTCATCGTTTTCTGGCAAGCCGGAATCAACCGACGATCTCAATCCGGTTCCCTTCCGGGTCCATAACAACACTCTCATAATATCCATCGCCGGTCACACGGGGGAATCGATTAATCTCATATCCGTCATCTGAAAGACGTTTCGTCAACAGGTCTACTTCCTCCCGTGAGCCGACAGATACGGCAAAATGTATATATCCGCATTCCGTATCATTCATCGTCCTGTCTTGAAGATCCGGCCGAGACATGATCTCCAGACGGGTGTCTCCATCGGGAAAAGATAGAAAATATGTCTCCAATCCTGTCGTCGGATTATAATACCGCGCATTCGATTTTGCAGAGAAGTACGTCTCGTAGAATTCTCTGATCTTCTCCAGATCCCGGACGAAGAGTGCCAGATGATCGATTCGCATTTCTCATCCTCCTACAGGTTTATCGGAAAGCCAGAAGAGCGATCACGAGGATACCCAGCGCGATGCGATACCAACCGAAAGGCTGGAAGTCATGCTTCTTGATGAACTGCATAAGCAATCGAACCACCAGAATCGACACGCCGAATGCGACGACACAACCGAGCAGCAGAACGAAGATTTCCGGCCCAGTGAATGCGAAACCATACTTCAGCATCTTGATCGCACTTAATCCGAACATGACGGGGACGGCGAGGAAGAAGGTAAACTCCGCGGCCGCGACGCGTGAAACGCCAATGATCAGAGCGCCAATGATGGTGGCGCCGGAACGTGACGTTCCCGGAATGATCGACAGCAACTGGAACAGACCGATGATCAGCGCCGTCTGAACCGAGATGTCCCCGATCGTCTTCGTCGTCGGCGTGCGTTTCTTATTCCAGCGTTCGACAAGAATAAAGGCTATACCGTACACGATCAGCGCCACGGCGATGACTACCGGCGTCTCAAAATGTGCGTCGATGTAATCATCAAACAATAACGTAACGACAGCGCCGGGAATGCATGCGATAACGACTTTGCCCCAGAGAGCGAGCGTCTTGCGATTCACCGTCGGTTTCGTCTTATCGGAAAACTGGAAGGGGAACATTTTCTTCCAGAAAATGACGACAACCGCAAGAATTGCGCCAAGTTGAATCACAACGAAAAACATCTCCTTGAAGGCCTCACTCATCGCCAGGGGGATGAAGCTGTCAAATAGAAGCATATGCCCGGTGCTCGAGATCGGAAGCCATTCGGTTACTCCCTCAATGATTCCGAGCAAGATGACCTTAAGAATTTCAAGAAACCCAATCTCCATGTCATTTATCTCCTTCGTATCTTGTGTATGTAATAATGTCCTTCGTCCATGATCGCAAAATTAGTCCCAATATGTCGAGTCACTATACGTAACAACGCACGACAGGATCTGACACGGTTCGTGTCATCGTCTTTTCGCCGGCAATAATAACAAAATTTTCATAAGAAACAACATGAAGAGCATCGCGGTCACATAGGGTTGCCGCGTCATTATGAAGAACATGATCACGATGACGGACGCAAGAACAGATGCAATCTTCATACCCTCAAGCGCTCGATCGATGTGCATTGCGAAAAGCACCGCCTGAATCACACCGAGGAATCCCAATCCCAGAATCCCTCCGTAGTAAACGGCCCGCATCACAGGCGTGATATCCGTGAGCGCCAGAAGAGACACTGTGATAACATGCACACCTAACGGTTGCCCGTATAACGGAAGAAAGATAAGTAGGACAGCCATGATATCAAGTGACGCGAAAATCATCCTGCGCATACGCAAAAGATTCGACTGATTCTCCCGCGTAGCCAGAATCATCAATTCTTCTCCCGACAGCAGATCGTCGATCGTAACCTCGTAAAGTCTCGAAACACTCTTCAGAGAATCGATGTTCGGATAACCCTTGCCACTCTCCCATTTGGAGACAGCGGTGCGCGAGACAAACAGCGCCGCGGCCACTTGCTCTTGCGTCATTTCCTTCTTCTTCCTGAGTTCTATCAGTTTCTCATGAAATTCCATAGATTCCTTCGACGCTCCGAGGCTCTCCTTGCGTATTT
>JACCEE010066216.1_pt1 | contig 17591 bp, 18 predicted proteins | sample 7449931 | NCBI WGS metagenome assembly JACCEE01 (sample SAMN15323457, study PRJNA562643) | freshwater metagenome | isolation source: river surface water | place: USA:Blue River Watershed | collected 2017-08-19 | reverse complement strand
TGAACATTCTTCACTTCCTATTGATTCTGAACAAGGAATGTGCTTATTTAACTTAAAATAAGAATGGTTTTGATGCATTGATTTTACTCATATTCCCAAACATTAAGATCAAAGTCATACTTAATCGGTTCATTCATCCATTGTAGAACCTCAATATAACGTCTTATTTCTAACTTTTTGTATCCTGTTAATTTTTCTAACGTTATGAGTGATAATGATTTATGTTTCTTTAAGATTGAGTAAATACGAATAATCTTTTCGAAATTGTTTACTTTTTGTTGGATCGATTTTTTACTTTCTTCAATCTTATCCAAATCATAATCAATCACTCTGAGATAATCATCAAAACTTAAATATTCTTTAAAGTTTTTTGATACAAGTTTCCAATTTAATCCAATCAAACGAATCTTAACTAAATTTCCTTCAATTTCTTTTAAATACAGTTCAATCTTTGGATTGATTGTATTTTTGATTAGTATAAGCGAATAATCAGGATGATTAATATTTTCCTCATTACATTCCTTAATCAAATAATTTTTCTTAGTAAGATGAACATTCAATTGAGCTATTTCATCTGGAGTAAATCCATAAAACAATGCATGATTTCGATTCATCGTATCGTTATCCCTTCTGGTTTATTCCTTATTCAAATAATACCTTTTGCGTCAAGATGAAACAAGTTCATTCTCTTTGTGAGCATATTAATTGATAATAGTTCGAATTCGAACTAATATTGAATCATCTTACAAAGGAGACTAACATGAAACAATTAAACGGAATACATCATGTGACTGCCATTACGAGCAGCGCAGAGAAAAATTATGAATTTTTTACAAATATCTTAGGGATGCGATTGGTTAAGAAAACCATCAACCAAGATGATATCAATACCTACCACCTTTTCTTCGCGGATGATCGTGGGAATGCTGGTACAGATGTGACTTTCTTTGATTTCAATGGAATAAACAAAGCGATTCGTGGAACGGATGAAATCTCAAGAATTGGCTTACGTGTAAAGGATGATGAAGCGTTAGAATATTGGGTTAAACGTTTTAAACATTATAACGTTCGTTTTGAACCGATTACTGAATTATTCAACAAGAAAGTCTTATTCTTCTATGACTTTGATGATCAAGAATACGCCATCTTCTCAGATGAAAATAATAAGGGTATTGGATCAGGAACACCATGGTTAAATGGACCCGTACCTGTTGAGTATGGCATTACTGGATTAGGTCCTATTTTCTTTAGAGTTAAGAATATTGAAAATATGAAACGTATCTTAGAAGAAATTATGGGAATGCGTTATTCCAGTAAACAAAATCAATATACTTTATTTGAAATGGGTTTAGGTGGTAATGGCGCATCCGTTATCCTAGATTATCAACCTTTATTACCAAATGCTTATCAAGGTTATGGTGGCGTACACCATGTTGCATTTAGGGTGGATGATCGTGAAGATATCGATGCATGGATTAGACATTTGAATTCGTATAAAGCAGGTCATTCAGGATTTGTGGATCGTTTCTATTTTAAATCCTTATATACTCGTTTATATCCTGGAATCTTGTTTGAATATGCGACGGAAGGCCCTGGATTCATTGATGATGAAGAACCATACGAAATCTTAGGTGAGAAGTTAGCATTACCTCCAAAATTCAGAAATCAAAGAGAACGTATTGAATCCCTAGTTAGACCAATTGATACGGTTAGAAGTACAAAAGAATTTAAGAAGGAATACTTCAATGACGAACGATCTTAAGACCATTACAATTCTCTTTCGTGCAACCAATCAAATTGAAAAGATCATTGCGGAGGATGTATCACAGTATGGTTTAAATCCTTCTGAATTTGGTGCACTTGAAGTACTTTATCATAAAGGTCCCTTACCTGTTCAATCGATTTGTGAGAAGGTTTTAATCGCATCATCGAGTATGAGCTATGTGATTGAGAATTTAATCAAGAAGAACTATATTGTTAAGGTAAAGAACACTGAGGATAAACGGATTCACTTTGTACATTTAACTGAATCAGGAAAAGCATTGATGAGTGAAATCTATCCTAAACATGTGGCTCGTTTACGGTCTGTTATTGATATATTAAGTCATGACCAAGAAAGTGATTTACAAACGCTATTAAAGAAACTAGGTAAACAAGAATGAAACATATTTTTCATAAAGAAAATCTAAGTAATCCTACCTTTTTATTACTTCACGGTACAGGAGGAGATGAGAAAGATCTACTCGCTCTCGCTCATTTTATTCAACCCAACTACAATGTATTAAGTGTTCGTGGTGAAGTCCAAGAAAATGGTATGAATCGATTCTTTAAACGACTTGCGGAAGGTGTATTTGATGAGGAAGATCTCGTTTATCGTACGCATCAATTAAAAGAATTTGTCGATCAAGCTGCGATAGATTATGGGTTTGATCGTACTAAGGTTGTGGCTCTCGGTTACTCCAATGGCGCAAATATTGCGGCAAGTATTCTATTTCACTATGCGGATGCTTTTAGTAAAGCAATTCTACTTCATCCAATGGTTCCAATTAGAAAAGAACTACCAGACTTAAGTTTAGTTTCTGTATTTATTGGGGCTGGTAAGAATGATCCAATATGTCCACCTGAACAAAGCATTCAATTGAATGAATTATTAACGAAAGCACATGCGAATGTAACCCTTCATTGGGAAAACAATGGACATCGTATTTCTGAATCTGAATTGAATGCGGTTAAAAAATGGTTAAATAAAGAATAAAATCAGCTCTTCGCTGATTTTATTTTTGTTTTATCTTCGTACATTTTTTGATCCACATGATGATAGAACTTGGAGAATTGTTCCCACTTGTCTACCATATAAATATCTGTACCAATTGCGACTTCAAGTTGGAATACAAAGGTTTGATTGATTTCATCTAACAATTGATTAAATCGATTGATCGCTTCTTGATTGATGATAGGATCAATATTATCCATAATAACTGAAAATTCATCCCCACCAATTCGATAACATGTTCCAATATCCTTGAAAGCTAACTCGAGAGATTCATAAACATGTTTGATCGCTTCATCCCCTACATTATGACCAAAGTTATCATTTATGTACTTTAGATAGTTTAAATCCATCAAATTAAGTCTAAAACTTTGTTTAGAATCAATTCTCTTTTCAAGGCCTTTCTCATACGAAGTCCGGTTTAACCCACCTGTTAAGAAATCCTTATATGCTAACTTTTCGAGCAAAGCAGTTTCACTTCTTTGTTGCATACTTTCACGAACATAACTGATGGTATCGATTGTGAGTAATAAGAAGAAGATAAAACTACCCACTCTTAAGAAAGAAGAGGTAAATTGAAATGTCCCTAAGTAGAAAGACACAACTTCCAAGAGTAAGCTGACCAATAATACAATTGTAAATTTAGCTAATCGCTTTGCGGTTAAATTTTGATAATTTCTTACTTCTACAATCATAAATCCACACGCAGTTATCGCTCCAATCAAAATCATTATTAACTCATAATTCATACTTTGAATATATGATTGTATCCCTAAAACCTGTAAAAGAATACTTAACAAGATAGATACTTGCATAACATAGACAAAATACGAGATATATTTTTTAAATCGTTTATCTGTAATTACTGCTTCTCTAACATAAAGCGCAAAGAAAATTGACATGAGTGGAATCATAATATACGCAAAAGAACCTAATATAAATCGGTTACCTGTTATGAATTGTAATAATCGACTTTCTGCCAATAACCATAAACTGGTAGTAAAGGCCACAAAGCCTAAGTACAATATTCTTGAATCTTCACTTATTTTTAGGAAAAGCGATAAAAGAATCAATCCTGCTCCTGTAAATAGAAGCAAACTAATCACAACTAATCCGAAAAGTTGTTCCTCTATTAAACCGAATAATAAGACATCTTTGGAATCTAATTTAATGGAATTAATGACTCCAGAAAAGGATGATATCGGTGAACTAATATCAATTCTTAATTCTTTACCTTGATAATTATCAGGTAAATTTACAGTTAACCAAACACTTGCGGATGGTGTATCGATTAATCCTTTCTCAGGTTTAATCTGTTCATAAATCAATTTATTATCGAGATAGACCCACATATCTTGCATGGATGACCGTATTAGTAGTGTATTTCGATCCGGTTCAAGATTAGGTAATTCAGTACGAATACTGTATTTCGTACTAGGTTTCAAATTGAGGTCATAAGGAAGGGAAATATTACTTAATGTTTCGTCATCATAAGTAACTGTCCACCCTTCATTTAACTCGTATGCATTATGTGACCGTAACGAAAAATCTTCTCGAGTGTCGATTTGACTAACGAAATAAAAAAAGACAATAAGCAAAATCAATAAAGCACTTGTAGTCAATCGACTTCGTGTTACTTTTGTCATATACAGTATCCTCTTTTTACTACTTTATCACTTTTTCTCTTTACAATAAATAACATTACTCAAAGGTAATGTTATGTAAGGTTATTTAGATTGATTGATTTGTTCGTAGACATGATCCACTGTATCCAGAAGATACTGAATAGGCCAATCTGAGTTCATTGTTACCGTATCCATAAAGAAATAGTGTTGATCAATGATAAAGCTATATTTATATTTTTTATAGGTATACATCTTACCTTGATTGGTAAAATTTTCATTATCATAATCAAGCCATACTGGTATCCCTAAATCACTGATATATGTACTCTCTTCTTTGAAATTAGTATAGCTTGGATATCCCGCCATCGGATTATCACTCACCATAATATTTACTTGTTCATAGATGCTCGGAAGTACTTGTGGCGGGCAATTGTTGTGATCGTATTCATAAACACGACTCCAGATTATCTTCTTATTTGATTCATCTACTAAGTTATTACTCATCCATCGATCACGAGAAATCAAACAACTCATATCATATTCTACCGGGGTAAAATCAATGGATGACCAAGGACTATCCGTATTAAGAAATGAATCTGTTGTAGGTCGTATTTGATATTTCAAATTATAATCTCTACCCGTAGTCACATCATAGACATTGGTATTAAAGAAACGTGTTGAACTCAAGACAAATGACATAATCACAACAAGCACAATATTAATTGTTTGTCTCATTTACTTTTCCCCTAATTCTAATAATAACTTTTGATGTTCATCTTGATTTAGATTAATCGTATGTAGTGTATAAATTACCTTGTTTAACTGAATAAATGTATAAAATTCTTGTTTATTTTCTGATTGGTACATGATTATGTCATCAAACTGGTCCAAATCACTTTCAATACGATCATATTTTTGTGGATTTCCATACTTTAGATAGGGTGTTTGATCACTTACATATTTCTCAAAGTTTGTAGGATTTAACCATGAAACGTTCAATTTTGTTTGATATACAATTTGATTTAAACTATTGTCATTTTCAATAATATAGAAGGATGTATAGTTTGGATTAAGACTAAACATACTCTTTGTATACGTCTCATTGATTAACGATTTATTATCAAGATGAACTAAGTTATTCTCATTCACATTTATTTGTTTAACTTCCATGTATCTTAATGAGATTAGAATAAATGCGATGATGGATACAAATCCCGCAACTCTTCGTCCAATTCGAATTATTTTTACTGCTTTATCTTTTATTTCTTGAGACTTACGAATCATGATGAAACGAAATAAATCAAGAAAGTAAATATAACTGAGATAGACATAAATAAGGATTGAGAAGTAATTGTATATCCCCTTATACCAGGTATACATGTTCATAAGTATAACGATTAGCGCAAGAATAAAGTTTAATACAAATGACTTAAGTAATTTCTTTTGTTTAAACTCCATTACGGATAGATCCGTTTCAATTGGTATAGGATGTTCTGACTCATTCATGAATAAGTAGATTGGGTTGTAAGATTTACTCTTTCCAACTAAGTCCCATCCTTGTTCAAATAAAACATCGATAAATTCTGAAGTGTTAAATTTTCGACTCGAATCATAGAAAATAGCGTAATAAACCTGTTTGGGTACAGCTTGATCAAATTGAACATAAATACTGTCCGAATTTAGCTTACGTATAAAGTAACCTTGTGCTGCTTTTTCTCTTAGCCATTTCTCACATTGTTCAGTTTGTAAATAAGGGTCATACTTTAAGACTTCTAACATGATTTTCCTCCGCATATTTTCGAGTCATCTCTAATTGCTTATTTAATCGATTAATTTCACCCTGAAGTAAAGCTCTCCCCTTACTCGTAATTCGATAGATCTTTTTTCGATCCACTTCCTCGATTAAATCAATGAGTTTCTCACTTTGACAACGAGCAATTAGCCCATAACAGGTACCTGCCCCCATCGTGATTTGCCCACCAGATGCTTTCTCCACTTCTTGCATGATTTGATATCCATGGAGTGGATTACTGAGTACTAATAGAAAATAAAATAATGATGGTGAAATTTCCATGACACTCGCCTCGTGATATATCGTATAGTGATATAGTAACATAACACTCTATATTTAAAAAGATATTTTTCAATATCTTTTAGTGAAAGAGTTTTAATGGATCGACTTGGTCAATTTTATCTTCATACTTATCGATCATAATTTGACAAGTCTGAATAATCCAAGCGACTTCCGCATTGTAGATTGGATAATCATGATTACTCATAATATGTTCTTGATAGTAATCTAAATAAGTCTTAACTCTCTCAGTATCATCCATCATTGCGCCAATCGTTGAAACAACAGTCCAATAGAATCCTTCTCTGAACTTGAAATCTTCCCATGAATAGTTCGATACAAATTGTATGTAGTGTTCTTTCGCTCGCTCTGAGTCTGGTTCGATTACATTGAATACAATTGGAAATAATTGTGCCATCGCATCTGGATAGAAATTATCCCATGATTTAAATTCTACTTCATTTCCATTCTTATCGATTGCGATACGATATTTCTGTTGGGCAGGATTCCATAGAATTGTTTCTATGGCTTGTGTATTATCAATTAACCATTCTTCAAGTTCTATTTGTATCTCTTTAAGTTCTTGATTATTGGATAGTTCAAGTAAATTGTTTAAAAGGTTAATCCCCTTTTTAATGGCATAGTTTACTTCCACATTATCCATGGTATATTGTGTTTTATTTCCAACACTCACATAGGATAATCCATTCTCAGCACGAGTTGATAGTAAAGCATTAAATAAACGTATGATGGATTCTTCATTGGTTTGATAGAACTCATATCTAGGATCGGTATCATAAGCATAATTTAACAGAATTATGAATAATGCAGTATAGGAATCAACTGAATCATAGTCAAACTTCTCTTCGTTGATTTGACCATTCTCTTGAGTCATACGTATATTACTGAGTGTTCCATCGATTTGATAAGGATCTTCTGAACTTGTATTCAATTGGGTAAATAACCAAGCCATGTATTCATACACATTATCTGAATAAAAGGTGTTCCCAAGTAATAGACTATAGGCAGCCATGGATGAGAAATATGGATTTACATCTGCACGATTGTTTACAAGGGGTCTAAATGGATACGCTCCATTATCTAGTTGAGTTGAATCTAACCAAGCCTGTTCATGATGAATAATACTTTGATAATAATTAATCTCTAATTGATATACTGGTATCTTTTCTTGAGCATTCTTTCGATATAGGAAAAAACTACTCAATAAGAGTAGTAATACGAATATAATTGTGACACTTATTTTTGTTTTTCTCATTGTTTATCAGTTAATACAATAAGTATACAAATCTTCTATCGTATTATCCATATAATTGAGTCGTTTTAGAATCGTATCCTTTAATTGATTGATTGCGTCTTCATATGATTTAGGATCACGTATTAATCCATTACTATCCTTAGATAAAAGATTTTGATTAAACGTGTAGCCCCAGACTTCAAAGTTGCGATTGACCGCATCTCCTAAATCTAAAACCTCTTGATCAATTCGATTCATGAGTGCAGCATCACTGAGTATTCCCTTACGTAATGTACGATAACGCTCCACAATAGAACTGACAAACTTACGATCTTGAATAAGTCGATCAAACCAGTTCGCATCTAAGTTAAAATAGCGTTCATACGATTGATCTGTCCATTGATAATTATTAAACCCATTATTAAAGTCCCAGACTGTAAAAGTTAATTTACCACCAAGATCCTTATATACATATGTAGATAATTCACTTGAATCCGTAATCATCGCAAATTCATTGAGAATAAAGTAATCCACGAATGAAGACATATTTATTAAGTGTTCATAACCGAGTTCAGGATGATCAAAATAATCTGAATAAAGTGTCTCTTCAAATCGACTAACATCCTGTGTAATCCAATCGTATTGTTGGGATGTAAGATTATTTATACCTGGATAATCGATACTCAACTCATTTGAGGTGTATCCCTTTATTTCTCCATACGTTTGTATTACTTGATGATTCGTCCCAACACGATCTCTTCGAACAATATAAGGTGTTTCTCCTGATAATAGCCCAAACTGATTTAAACCAATTCTATTTTCACTCGCTGTGATAGGTTCAACCGCAAGATATACCCCTTGATATTCATCATCTACATAGAGTTCAAAGAAACGTGTATCCGGTGCCCATTCAAGTAAATCTTTGGATAAGCCATACATGAGTCGATTACGTAATAAACTTCGATCTAAGAATGGACCATATAAGACCCAATCACTCTCTCTAGCCATACCAAACAATGGATAATTGCGCTTATCATCTTTCGCAATATCATCAAAGAACTCAACACGATATTGAAACTTATCAAAAGTACCATAGGATGAATTACCACGATACTTAATTGTCGCATCACTGATAAAATCTGGTGTTAGTTCAATCGAATTCTTATCTTCATTATCTATGACCTTAACTTCGACATTGACCTTAGAATCCTTTTTAATAACTTCACCCTTAGTATCAATCAGGATAATTGGAAGATTTGTACAATTAACATCACAAGGTAGGACTGTTTGAGCAGGTTGAGTTTTGTGATCTTCCGCAACGAAAAATCCCCCAATCCATGAGCTTCCTAAAAATAAGAGTATCAAACCGAGTCCAATAATTTTTTTCATTTGTTAACGACCAATATCATCCGTTTGTTCTACAAGATTTACATTAAGAACGCCTTCAACTTTAAGCAAGCTTTCCACAATATTTGCTTTGTTTTTAGACTTCTTATCCCATTCCACTAAAGCGTAAACATATTCAACACTGTTTGGTGTTGCATTTTTCATTGATAAACGAGCATCCTTCTTAAAGGTTTCACTTACGATACTTTCAACACGACTTTGAGCGTTTGCTTGACAACGAACTACGAGTAAATGTCTTTCATTTGTCCCAAGTTGTTTAAGAAGAATAAGGAAAACAAAGATGAATAAAGATCCAATACTTACGAGTAAATATTCAGATACACCACATCCAATCCCTAAAGCAATGGACCAGAAGATAAATGTCGCATCTCTAACATCCTTAACCGCTGTTCTGAAACGGATAATGGAAAGAGCACCAACTAAACCTAAGGACAATGCAATATTACTGCTAATTAAACTCATAATCATTGTAATAATGAGTGTAATCATCCCTAAGGAAACATTGAACTTACGACTATACGCTGAACCTGAATAACTCGCTTTGTATGTAAACATAATAAACAAAGCCCCAACCAATGCGACACTATTATTAATGAGAATTGTTGTCGTACTAAGTGATTGGTCATTTAGTAAAAACTGTTGTATCAAATCATTCATATTTTTCTCCTTTTATAACATTCTTGCTTGAACGTATTTACTGTTTGCTTGTGATAATTCATCCATCGGTGATAGAACTTCCTTAATCAATGTCGGTAGATAATCATCGTATTTCACTTCTAATACAGCTTGATCAACGGATAAGATTGGTAAAACCCCAATGTTTTCTTCAAAGAAATTAAAGGGTGTTAAGCTCGCCTTAAGTTGATAATCAAAACATATTCTGATGTTGCTTATTGGATGCACATACGCAACACGTTTATATTCCACAATCGTTCTTGGACTATACGCTTCTCTTTTCAAAATGTGATAGATTGAAAGTGCTTGATCATTTTCCATCGATCTAAGAAACTCATAATCTCCATTTATCATCGATTCCGCATTCTCTCTTGTAATGATTAGAGTAACCTTATGTGAATCTGAACCTGTTTTACGTTTCCATTCTAGTTTGACTTGTTGATCATGAACTGAGTAAATTCGTAATCGAATTTTGTGTTTATCATTTAATCCATATAATGTATCAAATAGATCCTTGTCGTTAATCGAATCAAAATATAAGCTTCGAACGATATATCCCTCTTCATTTGAATAGGTGTCATAGTCTAAAAAAGAAGATAATCGGTTTCGTATTCGAAACACTTTCTCAAGTGAAATAACATATTTAAGTTCTTTACGATAAACTTGATCCATACAATTTACCTTTGATCTTTTTAAGAAAGACTCTTCCTTCTTGATTACTTAGAAACTGAAATAAGAGGCTAATGATGATTAAACCAATAAGCATATAGATGTAATTGGAGTTTGAATAATCCATACCCTGTAATAATTCATAAGAACCGAGTGTACTTGTAATAAGTATCACTGTTATCAGTGGATAGAAATATGCGATAAGACCTAAACCAATACTTATGAATAAAACAAATATCCAATGTAGATTAAATGCATTTAAACTACCAAAAACCAATAACCCAACCACAACTAACACACTTATTCGTTTTGAGAAATAAGCCATAAATGCAAACACAACGGATAATACAGAGAATGTAGTCGCGATGTAAATCCACTCTGTTCTACCTTCTAAGATGAAGGTTATAAGTAGTATTGTGAGAGTAAATATTATTAAAGAGAATAGATATCGTACTGATTTATAACCAAAGAAAGCACATAAGCAAAAGAATAAACTTAAAAATAAATTGATTGGAAGCGAATTAAAAGAAGTTAAATCGAGTCGTGTAACTTGGCTAAAATAGTGGAATAATTCAATAAGACTTTGACTCATAATAAGCTCCTATTACTACTCATAGATACGTTTCAATTTACTATTCTCACTCGAATCACCGATATTCTTAATCGATTCTACTAACAATACATCTGTAATATTATACGTTTCAAATAATTCAAAGAATTCTGATTGTGACTTTGTATAGAAAGCAGAGTTAATCACGATCACATGTTCATAGTAAGGTGTTAACCAAGTGCTCACTACTTTTGCGTTGTAATCTCCAATCACGATAATTGTATTATCTGTTCCATCTCCATAGAGAATTGAATCTGATAAGTTACTCTCAACAAATATATCTAAACCTCGTCGAGAAATCGCAATCGTTGGGGATTCAAAGGTTTCAGTCACATCATCCGATTTACGAGTTGTCACAAGCTGATGGTTTGTGGCTCCATCAAGGAAATAACTCACTACTGTATCTTCATGACTTGGGTTTAAAGGTGAGCCTGGTAAATACATATAAATACCAGATACCTTTGCCCTACGATCTTCTCGATAATCGGATAAAGGAATGATGTTAATGCCTTTTGTAGATAGAAACTCTTGAGCAATATAATACGCGGCTAAACTCGTAATTCGGGGATCTGTACGGAAGTATAAGTACTCTTCCTTTTTTGATTCATATATTGGATGAATATCAATCCAATTGATGTTTGAGTTTAAACCTTCTTTTATCTCAGATTGTGCTTCAATAGAATCTTGATCTACCTTAACATTCTCATAGGTTATTGCCATTGGGGTTAAAGAAATTGTTTTATGAATGGAATCAGGTAATGAATTGAAGAACAAATTTATACGTTCAATCGATTCTTTATTGATACTAGAATCATTAAAATACTTCTCCACAATTCGATCTTCATAATAGATATATAAATCATCTTCTAATAGAATCGTTTGGGATAACTCAACACCGTAGGGTAATCCCTTTAATCCAACTTTTTCCTCAATAATCGTATTTTCTGGAGAGCTTGGTTTCATCGAATTATTAACCATCGTGAATAGGACACTTACACCAAGAAATAGGATAAGGAGTATAAAACTCATCGTTTTAGATTTAAGCATAATTAACTTCCTCTGCCCAATCTGGATTTCCTTTTGATTTTTTCATAAGATTAAGTATTTCTTTACTTATATTTTTAGAATTGACTTGATCACATTGATAGAACGCATAATCACCCAAGCACAATAAGGCTTTAGGTAAATGAATCTCTTTTAAATTAATACAGCCATAGAAAACACTTTGTCCAAGTGAACTTACAAAATCTGGACAGATAAATTGTTCTAAGCTAACACAATCCTTAAAGGCATGACTATCAATTGTGTCTAGATAAGCGTCTTTATGAATGGTTATGTTTTTGAGATTTCTACAATTTGAAAATGTACTGGATTCTATTTTTCTTACAAACTCAGGAAGAACAAAATTCTCTAAAGATGTACAGTTCTCAAAAGCAGATTTACCAATTGATTGAATATGAATGGATGATTCAAACTCAATCTCTTTTAAACTATCACAACCGAAAAAGGCATAGTCTTCAATGACTCTAACACTTTTTGGAATAACAACTTTTACAAGATTTTTACAACCAAAGAACATACTTCTGCGTATGAACTCAACACCTTCTGGAATAATGACCTCAGTTAAGGATAAATCATACCTAAATCCAACAGGATGTTCATAATTATATTCATTCATCGTATGTGCAACATGATGAAGTTTATCTTCTTCACTAATTCCATAACGACGTTCCTCATTCGCCACTTCATTTCGAATATCATCATCAGAAATACTTAGTTTATAAACAACTCCACCTTCTTCACTGTGAACATAACCATAAACCATTGAATTTAAGCTGAAATCAATTCTACCTCCAGCAACAATCGAACTGGTGTGATGTTCCTGACCGATGGTAACGCCATCTTCACAATAGATATTCCCATGGGTAAATACATTCCCGAGTATCACAACATTCTTTCCAACATAAATATCTCTATTTGCGAAAACATTCCCACAGATAAAACTGTTATCTTGAATTCTTATTCCTTTGTCCGAATGGATATGTCCTTGTAAGGTTATATTCTCATGAATTAGAACTTCCTTCTTGGATACGACAGAAAAGTTCGCTATGCGATTTTCATCAACCATAGAATCATTTATGTCATGTTCATGTTTGCGTACTAATGAAGGAACTAATGCATACTTATAACTTGAATGACCGTGAGAAACGATTTTAGTCATCCCTAAGTTAATAATAGGGGCATAAAGTCGCTTAAAGTTTACATTCTTGCCAACTGTTAATACACTTGCACTACTCGCACTTAATCCAAGATTACAGTGATCATGAACCAGAAGATAACCTTCCGCATCCACCCAACGAACGACATTAATACCTTTGCCTAAAACACAATCCTTTTGGGATTTTAAGGCACGTAGTTGAATATCACCATAAACATATGCGTGATTTAATGACATTATTTCCTTATTAAAATTAATATTTTGATTTGGAATAAAGTCATGACGTTCTGCCACTACGATTCCATTACACTCTTCTTCAAAGATTTCTGTTTCATCTGCTAAGATGACTTTCTCATTCTTGGAGAAGAACAAATCACTTTTACGATCATAATTCTCCCATTTTTCATTAAATAAACGCGTAAACGACTTCGCAAAATAACGTGGATCTTTTATACGAGTTTGATCAATATGAATTGGTTGAGCTTTATCCTTAAGATACGAAATTAAACCACCTAACAAGGGTAGGATTAATAAAATGACATAGATAATGATAAATCCATAGATTAAAATCATTTTGCACCTCCATCTTGAGGTTTAACCAAGAATCGATCCGTTTTATTCCACTTAACATGTCGTTTTGTGACGAGATCGATGATTGCTTCAAAGAAACCAAGTGAGATATGCCATACATAATAATAGAAACTAAATAACATTAAATGAACGAGTTTAATATCGTTATTCTTACCATCGACAATTACCGCAACAGAAATCTCATAGAAAGGCGCAAAGTTGCCCAGGGAATTGGTCGCACCAATGAATATAAGAACCCACCATGTAGAGATTAAGTTCATCTCACCACTGAAGAATAGAATCAATGAAATAATAAAACTAAACATAAAGATGGTTGGACCCATATAAATAAGTAGGAGTAATAAACCATCCAACTTCTCAAATAATTTTAGATTCTTTGAAAACAACAACGGGAAGAAATATCGAATTGCCACATTATTATGACCACGCGACCATCGACGAACTTGTTTACCGCGAATTGCATAGGTCTCAGGTACCTCTTCATAACATTCAGCGGAATTCGCATACACAATCTTCCAACCATTTAAGTAAAGTCTAAAGGTTAGTTCTGTATCCTCTGCTAATACATATGGGTTAAATCCACCGGATTCCATAACGAGTTCACGTCTAAAACCACCAACGGTACCCCCATATTGTGGAAGTGTTCCCATGTTGTATCGTGCTTGTTGGTCAGCTTGATATCCACCCGCTCTTTCTAAACTAAGCAAACGAGTGAGTAAATTCTTACTGGAATTGTATGGAATAACACGTCCCATTACCGCACCTGTCGCAGGATCTAAAAAGGCAAGAGCTAACTGTTTTAACATATACTTATTGGGACGATAATCCGCATCAAACACGATAATAATGTCACCTTTAGCAATCTTCATCGCATCATTAAGCGCAGCAGGTTTACCTCTTAAACTTGAATTACGATGAATTGGACGAATAAATTCATATCGTGCATGATAAGCATCCAACAATTCTTTTGTACGATCTGTAGATGAATCATTGATTGGAATAATCTCTAAACGATCACGATCATATTCACAGGCAACCAATGAATCGAGAACATTATCCAATACTTTTTCTTCGTTATACATTGGGATAAGTACCGATATACTTGGCATTTCGCTGGTATAAATATCATCATAGTATTTACGTTGTTTACCAAACATACGACTAAAAGAATACACCATGTGTCGAATGGCATAAATTAACATATAAATAACAGAGAAGATCATAAAGCCCTTTAGAAAGTTGATTACCATTGCCAAATATCCTCACTTTCTTTAGACTCATTGACCTCAATAATACGACTGACATATCGACCATAGAAATAAGTAATATACAAGAAATCAAATAATGGCCCAAGCGTAAAGAATAAGGTTGCCATATAGATGGTTGAAATCTGGCTCACAATAAATAAATACGTGATGTATCGTAGTACGCCATAAATGAACGAGTAACTGATAATTTTAAGGACAAACACCAGATTATAAACAAAATAACCACTTCCTAATAATACGGTTACCAATCCAATAATCACAAAAAAGAACAACCATAAACTGATTTGTTGCTTAATGTAGAGTTCTGAATAAATGGTAGCTGTATAAGGAAAATCATTTGAGGCAAAAAGAAAAAAGATACAAGATATAATTTGTACAAACAAACCCATCTCAATAAAGATACTAAATGGATGCCCTTTTCTTCTACCTGTTGATACAAAGATAAACAATAGAACTGATATCAATAATGTAATTAGATTTAAACCGCTTTGATAAATCGCAGTTGGTAGACTAATGTAATGGATATCTCCTAGATACGGAATAAACGATGAAGATACGATCGTCATATCCGATAGAGGAATAACTGTCGATAATATATTTCTAACAAACTCAGAGATAAATAAGCTTAGTTTGTCATAATTCAATAAAAGCACAATAAATAATGGTAATATTACAAACCATAAATACAGGTTTTGTTTTAGCTTCTCTACTCTTAAATGTCGATACGTATGTGAAAAACGTATTTGTCTTTTAAGCGTTTCTCTTTCTTTCTTCATTGATCCCCCAGATCCCTTATCTCATATATACGTTTAATATGACTTATTTTTTTGAATTATACCATACTACTAATAAACGGTGTAAATTTATACATTAAAAAGAAGACAAATATTGCCTTCTAAATAAGTTTTTCAATGATGATATCCGAAATCTTCTGACTTGCGAAACCATCTCCATATGGATTATTGGCATTTGCCATTCGATTATACGCTTCAGGATTTGTGATCAATTCCTTGAAAGAATGATAAATATATTCTTCTTCTGTACCCACTAATTTAAGTGTTCCAGCCTGAATCCCTTCTGGTCTTTCTGTTGTATCACGCATCACTAATACAGGTTTGCCTAAACTTGGGGCTTCTTCTTGTATACCGCCACTGTCTGTTAAAATGAGGTAGGACTTTGCCATAAATTGATGAAAACCTAATACATCGAGTGGTTCAATAATTCGAATTCGATCTGAATCTCCCAATATTTCATTCGCAACCTTTCTAACTTTTGGATTCATATGAATCGGATAAACCGCTTTTAAATCCGGATACTCATCCATGACTCGTTTAATCGCTTTAAACATATTGACTAAAGGTTGACCCAAATTTTCTCTTCGATGAGCCGTAATTAATATAAGACGATCATTTTGTAGCCAATCAAATATTTCATGATGATACGTACGATTAACGGTATATTTTAGCGCATCGATTGCTGTATTTCCTGTAATAAAAATGCTTTCTTTCTTAGAGCCTTCATTGATGAGATTCTGATAGGCAGATTCTGTAGGCGCGAAATTAAACTTTGAAATAATGGATATCGCTTGACGATTAAACTCTTCTGGAAAAGGCGAATAGACATCAAATGTTCGTAGTCCCGCTTCCACATGTCCAACCGGTATTTGATTGTAGAAACTTGCGAGTGCACTTGCGAACGCTGTTGTTGTATCTCCATGGACAAGCACTAAATCAGGTTTTACTTCATCTAATATATCTTTGATGTGTTCAAGAATTGAAGTTGTCACATCAAATAAGGTTTGATTGTTTTTCATAATAGCTAAATCATAATCTGGCACAACATTAAAAACCTCTAACACTTGATCCAACATTTGTTTATGTTGACCTGTTACACATACAAGCGTTTGAAGTTCTGTACGTTTTTTTAATTCGAGTACCAGTGGACACATTTTTATTGCCTCTGGTCGAGTACCAAATATTACTAGTATTTTTTTCATTTATCCCACCATTTTCATTGTTCCTATTATACCTTATCTTGTTTAGATTACTTATTAATTTGATTAATGCTTATGTTATTTATATGTATTTCCTTAAGTAAAGTACTATATTGTATTATAAGGATATGAAAATTCTAAATCAATTAAAAATCATTCTAAAGAAATCAGAGAGTATATATCATCAAATGATTCTTATCGTTCAATGGTTCAATAAAACCTTCATCACTGATGAATTCTTTATACGAATAAAATTTCTTTTGAGTTTAAAAAGACGTGTTAATTTAGAGTCCCCTATTCTATATAACGATAAACTTCAATGGTTAAAACTCTATTGGAGAGATAATCTAGCGCCTCAGTGTGCAGATAAATATGCCGTGAGAGATTACATTAAACAAACCATTGGTGAGCGTTATCTCAATGAACTCTATTGTGTTGT
>JACCEE010002962.1_pt1 | contig 17615 bp, 18 predicted proteins | sample 7449931 | NCBI WGS metagenome assembly JACCEE01 (sample SAMN15323457, study PRJNA562643) | freshwater metagenome | isolation source: river surface water | place: USA:Blue River Watershed | collected 2017-08-19 | reverse complement strand
GTTGACTACCAAAAATCTCAATCATGCCAACCACCGTACCAAATAAGCCCATCAATGGAGCGATTGTCGCAATCGTTGCTAAAGCACCCATATAGCGCTCTAAATAGTAGGCCACATCTTGAGCAGACTCTTGCATGGCCGTGGTGACAAAATCAGCACTCGGTTTTCTTTGATAAGCCTCTAAACCGCTTGCTAGGATACGACCTAAGAGTGCGGCATCTGAGAGGCTTTGCAGTGCTGCAGCACTTTGACTCTGATTCAACAATCCAGAGTCATAGACTTGGCTGGCTGCTTTAATTAAATGAGGTGGGGATACCTTTTTTTGTTGTAAGAACCAAAAACGTTCCAGCAATATGGCTAGCGCCAAAATAGAGGTCAATAAAAGTGGCCAGGCGGGCCAACCCGCAGCAAGTATCATCTCGTACATAGACCTATACTTTAAACGATGCGTGTTGTCTGAATGCAAAATCAAGCACTTGGCTAGCTTATTTTCGAAGGAGTCTTTAATTGATGAGCTATCTGGGTCAAAGTGATTGAAAAGGCTGTGGATAACTATGTGTAAAACTTATATCTGCGGTGCGTATAAGTCCTTGATTTTTGTTTTAGAAATACTCAAGTATTCATAAGTATTTTTAATTTATCTATATAAATCAGTGATTTATATAAATTTAATTGGCTCAGAGGGGTATTCTGAGCGTCAAACAAAGAAACTGAATAGGTCTGTGGATAGTTTTGGACTGCAAGTCCTTATAAATACAAGATGACTGTAAAAAAATGACAGAAATATCGAGAGAAATTATCTCTGTTGGCGATCTCAACCGCGCCATTGCTGAGCTTTTGGATGGCCAAATTGGTTCTGTGTGGCTCAGAGGTGAGATTTCTAATTTCAAGGCTTATGACAGTGGCCATTGGTATTTCTCATTAAAGGACAGTGAGAGCCAAATACGGGCAGTGATGTTTCGCGGTCGCAATACTCAAGTAGGCTTTATGCCTAAAGAGGGGGACTTGGTCGAGGTATCAGCCCAAGTCAGTGTTTACATACCCCGTGGTGATTTACAGATCAATGTGCAGCTTTTGCGCAGAGCTGGACAAGGGGGTTTATATGAAGCCTTTTTGAAGCTGAAAGAAAAGTTAGCTAAAGAAGGTTTGTTTGCTGAAGAGCGCAAACGAGAGATTGCTGCGCACCCCAAAGGTATTGCAGTGGTGACTTCAGCCCAGGCCGCTGCTTTAAAAGATGTGTTGAGTACCTTGGCGCGACGTGCCCCGCATATCCCTGTCACTATATTCCCAACGCTGGTGCAAGGGGCGGATGCCCCACCCGCAATCATAGGAGCCCTCCAGAGCGTTTATGAGCAAGCAGATGCCTTGGGTATTGAAACCATTCTATTAGTGCGTGGTGGCGGCAGTATTGAAGATTTATGGGCATTCAATGACGAGGCACTCGCACGGGTCATCGCGAGTTCACCGGTACCCATCATTTCTGGGGTGGGTCATGAAACAGATTTCACTATCAGTGATTTTGTGGCCGATTTGCGGGCGCCAACACCAACAGGTGCTGCTGAATTAGCGACCCCTGATCGTGAGGCGCTTTTGCAAGACTTAAATTACTATCAAGAGCGTATCGCCAGACGGATTCGTCAAGTACTCGACCGGGAGGTGCAGCGTCTTGATCAAATGCAAATGCGTTTGCAGCATGCCATCCCTAATCCACAACAGATGCGTGAGCGTAAAGATGCTCTCGAGGCACGCTTGCATCAAGCGTGGCGTGTACTAGCCAAGCGTCATACAACAACCCTAGATCATTTAGGGAAACATCTAGAGATTCTGAATCCTCAAAGAACCTTAGATCGTGGTTATGCAGTATTACTCGATGAGCAAGGACATGCACAAAGAAACCCACAAGACTTGAGGACGCAGACCCCTTATGAACTGCGCTTAGCCGATGGCTTGGCCGAGGTTCAATTACAAGAGATAGTCGCTAGAAAGACAGAAAAAAGGTAGCAAGACTAAAATAGACAATCTTGGGCTATCACCCATTTTTATCGAAGTGAATGAAGTTGTAGTCATGATTGAAGTAATTTAAGGAGACTCGTATGGAGCACGCATTACCCCAATTGCCTTATGCCTTAGATGCATTGGCCCCCCATATTTCTAAAGAAACTCTCGAGTTTCACTATGGCAAACACCATCAAACCTATGTGACTAACCTCAATAACCTCATCAAGGGCACTGAGTTTGAAAACATGGGCTTGGAAGAGATTGTTAAAAAATCTTCAGGTGGCGTTTTTAACAATGCCGCACAAGTCTGGAACCACACTTTTTACTGGATGGGTTTAAAGCCTAACGGTGGTGGTGCACCAACCGGCGCATTGGCTGATGCAATCAATGCCAAGTGGGGTTCATTTGATAAATTCAAAGAAGAATTCACGAAGTGCGCAATTGGTACCTTTGGTTCAGGTTGGGCTTGGTTAGTTAAAAAAGCTGATGGAAGCTTAGATCTCGTATCCACATCCAACGCCGCTACACCACTCACTACAGATGCCAAAGCCTTGTTGACATGTGACGTGTGGGAGCACGCTTATTACGTGGATTACCGCAATGCCCGTCCTAAGTATGTTGAGGCATTCTGGAACTTAGTGAACTGGGATTTCGTTGCGAAAAACTTTGCCTAAGATTTTCCAGTATCAAAAAGTAATAAGAAGAAAAAAGAACCCCGCTGATCAAAGCGGGGTTTTTTATTGATACAGCTTGGATTCGCTTTTTAAGACTCGAATGAACTTTTTAAATCAGCTCAATCAGCTTCTCAGTCTCTAAAGTTATTAAAGCCTAGCGGCGCGTCTTCAACATCCTTGCGCAAGAGTGCAATAGCAGCCTGCAGGTCATCACGCTTACCGCCTGTGATGCGCACCGCATCGCCTTGAATACTGGCTTGTACTTTCATCTTGCTATCTTTGATGATGCGCACGATCTTCTTGGCCAACTCTTGATTAATACCTTTTTGGATGGTGATGGTTTGTTTGCGCTTATCACCAGAGATGGTTTCGAGTTTGCCATCTTTTAAAAAGCGCACATCGACTTGGCGTTTAGCGAGTTTAGAGAGCAAAACGTCTTTGACTTGTTTGATTTTGAAGTCATCATCGCCAAAGAGGGTGAGTTCTTCCTCTTTGTGCTCAATGCGCGCATCCGAGCCCTTAAAGTCAAAACGGGTCGAGATTTCTTTATTGGCTTGATCGAGTGCATTTTTCACTTCGACCATATCAGGTTCACATACAACGTCAAAAGATGGCATTTAACACCTACTCATCGTCTAAAAAATGGGTTGAACAATAATCACAGTTAAGATTGTGTCATGAGGACAGAATTTTCTGCGAATTTACAGCATTACAACACGTTTGGCTTTGCCGTGAAGGCGGCTGAACTTTGCCATCTAGAAACTGAAAATGATATTGAAATCTTTGCCGGTCAATTAGATCCGGGCACTCCCTGGCGTGTTCTGGGCGGTGGTAGCAATATTGTTTTAAAGGATGATTTGCCAGGTAAAACGGCCATCATGGCCTTGCAGGGTAAAAAAATCCTGCAAGCCACAGATAGTACTGTATTGATTGAGGCAGCGGCTGGTGAGAACTGGCATGACTTTGTGAGCTGGACACTGGAGCAAAATTGCCCCGGCCTAGAAAATCTTGCATTGATCCCTGGCACGGTGGGCGCGGCGCCTATACAGAACATTGGCGCCTATGGTTTGGAAATCAAAGATGTTTTCCATTCACTCAAAGCCTATGATCGACATACTCAGTCATGGCGAACACTTTTTGCAAAAGATTGTCATTTTGCTTATCGCCACAGTATTTTCAAAGAAGAACCGCAGCGTTATCTCGTTGCCAGTGTGACCTTCGCACTTCAAAAACCATGGCAAGTGAATCTCGCCTACGCGGATGTTCTACAACGTTTTAAAGATCTACCAGCACAAGACATTAAACCCAGAATGATCTTTGATGCTATTTGTGAGATTCGGCGTAGCAAATTGCCTGATCCTCAGGTGCTAGGTAATGCAGGAAGTTTTTTTCATAATCCGGTGGTGGATGAAAAAACCTATCTGCAATTGAAAGAACGCTTTCCGCAATTGGTGGCCTATGCCAATCCAAAGGGGTGGAAATTAGCAGCGGGTTGGCTGATTGATCAATGTGCTTACAAAGCCTATCGTCGTGGGCAAGTTGGTGTTTATGAAAAACAAGCGTTAGTCCTGGTTCACTATGGCCAGGGCACTGGGCAGGAGCTCATTCAATTAGCCCAAGAAATACAAGCAGCTGTCAAAGAAAAATTTGGCGTCACTCTCAGCATTGAGCCATCGATCTTGCCCTAGGATCAGGGCAGCTGAAAGCTAAAGTAATAGCTAAGGACACTTAAACGCTTTGTAATACCGTGAGCCAAATAGGGATTGTCACAGCAGCCAAGACCGTCATCACAGATATAGCAATAGCGACAATCGTGCCATCGCCACCCATGCGGTTAGCCAAGACAAAAGCGCTGGTTGCTGTGGGCATTGCGGCAAAAAGAACCACGTTATTCAATTGTGCACTCGGTAAGCCAAAAAATAATCCTAAGCCCAGAGCAATCGCTGGCATGGCCAGTAGCTTGACACTTGTCCAGTAGGCAATTAATACCCCATCGCGTTTATTTTGTAACCACATGAGCCCTGCGCCCACTGTCATGAGTCCTAGGGCAATCGATGCTGAACCGAGGCGTGAGACACCCAAGGCAATGTAATCGGGCAGACGCCATTCAAAAATATTACTGATGAGTCCTAGGCAAGTTGCGACCAATAGAGGATTTTTGATGAGCTCTTTAAAGAGGTGTTGTTCTGAATGTCGCGCTAGTGCATAGACGGCGACTGCATTGGCCACGGGCACCATGCAGCCAGTGGTTAAGGCCATTAAAGCCACACCTTCTTCACCTGCTAGGCGACCAGCAGCAGCAAAGGCGATATAGGAGTTAAAGCGGAACGCTGTCTGAAAGCCGCTTGCCCACGAGAGGCGATCTTTGGCATACCAATGTGATAGAAAGCTCAGAAAAATACCTGATCCAAAAGTGAGGAAGGCGACCAAAAGCATATTCGAAGTGCCGCCCCAATCAAAACGTGTTTGATTGATCGCATGAAAAAGCAGGGCAGGGAATAAAACGAAATACGTGAGCTTTTCAACACCGTCCCATAGATCACGCTTGAGATGCGTATAGCGCATCAAGATAAAACCGAGCAAAATCAGTAAGAAGTCAGGCAGTAATAAAAAAGCAGAGTTCAAAATAGGCTCTTATAGAATCCAACTATGGTCAAAAAAAGCAGTCACAATTCACCATCTGAGATATTAGAGCATGAAGCTCTAGGACCTGCTTATCAAAAAAGTCTGATCCAAATCGAACGATTTACCGATATCTGTTGGTTAGAAGACGGATTGTCAAAAAATACCTTAGCGGCTTATCGCCAAGATCTCAAATTATTTGCCCAGTGGTTAGCTAGTAAGCAAAAAGATTTACATCAAGTGCAAGAGGCCGATATTCTGGGTTATATGGCTATACGACGATCGGATAAAGCAACAACCAGTAATCGTCGGCTCACGGTCTTAAAACGTTTTTACCGTTACGCAATTCGGACTCAAGTCATCGCTGATGATCCTTGCCTGCATATTCGCGCTGCGAAACAAGCACCACGATTTCCTAAGACCTTATCGGAGGCTCAAGTCGAGGCCCTCTTGGCAGCACCGAATACAGAAACAACCATGGGTTTGCGGGATCGCACGATGTTAGAGCTGATGTATGCCAGTGGTTTACGCGTCTCGGAGATTGTGAGCCTTAAAACGGTTGAGCTTGGCATGAATGAAGGTGTTGTGAGAGTAGTGAGTGGTAAAGGGGGTAAAGACCGGCTCGTACCTTTTGGCGCAACCGCTGCAGATTGGTTAAAGCGCTATATTGAAGAAGCGAGACCTCAGCTACTGGGGGATTATCAAAATCAATATTTGTTTATTGCCAGAGCCGGTACTGAGCCGATGGCGCGTCAAACCTTCTGGCATATGATTAAACGCTATGCAATACAGGCCGGTATACAGGTGGCTCTTTCACCGCATACCCTCAGACACGCGTTTGCAACCCACTTACTCAATCATGGCGCAGATCTAAGAGTGGTGCAGTTATTATTAGGGCATGCAGACATCTCGACCACGCAAATTTATACTCATGTGGCGCGTGAGCGTTTAAAAACAATTCATCAACAACATCATCCTAGGGCTTAGCATGTCAGACAGTATTCAGTGGCTATTTATACCTATCGCTTATTTCATCAGTTCTGTGTCATTCGCGGTGGTCGTTAGTAAGGTCATGTCATTACCTGATCCGCACAGCTATGGTTCAGGTAACCCAGGTGCCACGAATGTTCTCAGAACCGGTAATAAATTAGCTGCATTACTCACACTCATCGGTGATGCTCTGAAGGGATATGTGGCTGTCACATTGGCTCGAGCATTTATCCCTGTTGATTTAGGGAGCTGGGTATTGCCTATGGTGGCTGTTGCCGCCTTTGTGGGGCATCTTTACCCGATCTTTCATCGGTTTAAGGGTGGCAAAGGCGTTGCTACTGCATTGGGTATTTTGCTCGCCATCAATTGGGTTTTAGGAGTGATGACTTTAAGCACTTGGCTCATCGTTGCTGTATTTATGCGCTATTCGTCGCTCGCTGCTTTAATTGCCGCTTTATTCGCGCCGCTGTACTTCATCTTTTTATTCGGTATACAGCCTATGGCGCTAGCTATTGCCATCATGAGCGCCTTACTCATTTGGCGTCATCAATCGAATATCGTTAATCTGCTTAATGGTACAGAGACTCGTTTGGGTTCCAAGTCTAAAAAAGAAGAATAAAAACAGAAAAGAAAAAACCGCCCGAACATCTTCAGGCGGTTTCAATTCTTGATTACTTAATAATCAGAACGGGTTGTTTAGCTTGAGAGAGTACTTGGCTTGTGACAGAGCCCATAATCAGACTCATCAGTGAGCTACGGCCGTGGGAGCCCATCACAATCATGTCAACCTTGCTCTTTTGAGCTTCGGCCAACAAAGAGTCGGAAACATGCCCTATTTTTTCAATGAGTTTGTACTTCATTCCGGCTTTATCGAGCTTTGCTAAAGCTGCTTTAGTCGCTTGCTTGCTTTGATCTTTATACCAAGCCGTAATATCTTTTCTGGAGATATATTGGGTCACATCTGGCGGGATCACATCAGGTTGAACATGCATCACTATCAATTCTGAGTTTTTGACATCAAATAGGTTTTGATGCTTGATTAGATAATCTACGGCTTTAGCGCTGTATTTGGAACCATCAATGGATAGTAGTACTTTCATAACATCTCCTTGGTGAGCAATCTTCAGATTCATCCTACCCCGATGATCCTCATGGGTGGAGATTTAAGTAGCTAATTATTGATCTAGATTAAAAGTGATAGAACAAGAGATGTGTGCAGAAAAGAAAAATCCACCTCGAAGGTGGAATTGATGACAGTTGGTGGGTCGGGCGAGACTCGAACTCGCGACCAACGGATTAAAAGTCCGCTGCTCTACCGACTGAGCTACCGACCCAGACCGTTATTTCTTCATGCGATTGCACGAAAACCAAGATTATAGCTAATTTTTTATTCCTAAGCTAGATTTCAGATTTGCCGTGATTTTGCGACTGGGGGATTCTTGGCAAAGTATTGACGGATACCCCGCACAATCGCGGTTGCAATCTGATCTTGATAGCGTTCATCATTCAGGCGTGCCTCTTCTTCGGGGTTACTAATGAAAGCTGTTTCAATTAGGATAGAGGGCACGTCAGGAGCTTTTAATACCGCAAAGCTAGCTTGCTCCACTTGCCGTTTATGTAAGCGAGCAAAACCACCAATCTCACGCAAAACGGCATGACCTGCTGTTAAGCTATCTTTAATTTGAGCAGTCGTTGACATATCTAGCAGCATTTCTGCCACTTGACGATCCTTGGTCTTGATATTGAGGCCACCAATTAAGTCCGCTGAATTTTCTTTATTCGCAATCCAGCGTGCTGCAGTGCTAGTAGCACCTTGCTGCGACAGAGCATAAACCGATGCGCCTCGCGCATGGGGCTGCACAAACGCATCTGCGTGAACAGACACGAATAAGTCAGCTTGTATGCGACGTGCTTTGTTCACGCGCACATGGAGTGGTACAAAGTAGTCACCATCGCGTGTCATAAATGAACGCATATCAGGTTCTTGCTCAATTTTGTCGCGCAGGCGTCGAGCAATCGATAAAACGATATCTTTTTCTTTAGAACCGCGTCGTCCAATGGCTCCTGGATCTTCGCCACCATGACCTGGATCAATTGCAATCGTGAGTAGGCGTCGATGTTTAGGGGGTGCTTTTTGAGCCAGCTCTGGATCTTTCTTGAGCGCCTCGCGTCGCGCAATCTCGCCAATAGGATCTTCCGCTTCCAGGGCTGCAGCTTTCTTGGCACTGTTACGAACCAGCGCCATGAGTGGATCGTTAGCGACAGTAGGATATAAATCAAAGACCAAGCGATGTTGGTAGTTTGCAATGGGATCCAGAGTAAATAGTTGTGGCTGAATGCTTTCTTTAAGGTCAAAAACGAGACGTACAACCTTCGCTTGAAACTGCCCGACTCTCACTTGAGAGATATAGGGGTCATTGGGTTTCACTTTAGCGACGAGTTCTTTCAGAGGTTGAGTGAGTTCAAGGCCCTCAATATCAACCACTAAGCGTTCGGGTTGATGGAGTAACTGATGTGTAATTTTGAGAGCTTCATCGGTTTCAAGAGTGACACGGGTGTAGTCTTCAGCAGGCCAAACACGCACGGCCAAAATTTTTGCACCCCAGGCAATTTGGGCGGGCCCTAAGCTCAGTAACAAAATGCCTCCGCCTAACTTCGCAGCGCTTTGCAACACCTGACGACGCTCAGAGTTCTGTGTCTTCTTTCTAGACATCGTTCTGAGTCGAGAGCAGAGAAATTGATAAGCGCGCATTATGAGCTCTGAAGGTTTTTGACTAGACCTTGACCGATTGCATCATGGGCAGTGATGGCACATGTGCGAGATTCATCATCTTGCATCGTCAGTTCAATCGATAGACTAGGGGTGGGAAGCGTATCACCGGCTTGACTGGGCCATTCGACAAGACAGAGTCCCGCTTCAGTAAACGCCTCTCGGAAGCCTGCATCAATCCACTCTGTGGGGTATTTCATACGATACAGGTCAAAGTGGTGGATGTTCAGAGTCGCGTGATCGACAGTCACTGAATAAGGCTCACACAGAGTGTAAGTGGGACTCTTGATTTTTCCTGCGACTCCTAATGTTTTGAGTAGATAGCGTGTAAAGGTAGTCTTGCCCGCGCCTAAATCACCTAATAATTCAATATAGATCGTTTTCTGATTGATTAAATGGGGAAGTAGAGTCCGAGCTAAACGAGCCGCTAGCTCGGCTGTTTGATCTTCTTGATTTAAGACTTCTTGGTACGCACTCATAGGGGGCTATTTTTATTACAGTTTCATCATACAACCCCTATTATCGATACATTGCTTAAACTGCACCTATATTGTGAAAGTCGATAAGTCATTGTGACATTAGGATGATGAGAGAAGCCCCTGGTATTTCTAAAGAGGATTTGGAGGCTGTGCGCCACTGGCTCAATGGCCGCGCGCAGGCTTTAGGCTTTTCAGATTTGAAGGTCAGTGATCTTGATTTAGGCCAAGCTCCTCAACATCTGCGAGATTGGTTGGACGAGGGGCGTCATGGCCAAATGGACTATATGACTCGGCATGCCAATTTGCGCTCAGACCCCAGAGCAATTTTGCCTAAAGCCCTGCGTGTCTTAACGCTACGCATGAATTATCTACCCCATACCCCCGATTTTGCAGACGAGACTTGGCGAACAAAGGAATTTAAAAAACTAGAAGAGCCTCATCAAGCCGTCGTTTCTTTATATGCCAGAGGTCGGGATTATCACAAGATCTTACGTAATCAATTGCAACAACTCGCCAGTGAGCTCAAAGCCCAGATTGGGCCCTTTGACTATCGTGTCTGCGTGGATTCTGCTCCAGTCATGGAAGTCGAGTTTGCCCAAAAGGCAGGTTTAGGTTGGCGCGGTAAGCACACTCTATTGCTTAACCGTGAGGCAGGTTCTATGTTTTTCTTAGGTGAAATCTTGATTGATTTACCTTTACCTGTAGACCCACCCACGTCCGAACATTGTGGCGCCTGTACTGCCTGCATGGATGTTTGCCCCACGCAAGCCATTGTTGCCCCTTATCAATTAGATGCTAGGCGCTGTATTTCTTATTTGACCATCGAGCATCCTGATGCAATTCCTGAGGAGTTCAGACCATTAATGGGTAATCGTATCTATGGTTGTGACGATTGTCAGCTGACTTGCCCTTGGAATAAGTTTGCTCAAGTAGCCGCCGATGTGCAGCGTGAAGATTTCATGCCGCGTCATCAACTGGATCACAGTTCGCTTTTGCAATTATGGGCGTGGACAGAAGCTGAATTCCTCGAGCGCCATTCTGGTAGTGCCATTCGTCGTATTGGTTATCAACGCTGGTTGAGAAACATTGCGATTGCTTTAGGGAATGCTTTACGACAGAGCTCTGATTCCAAGCAGCGTGATTTGATTCAGCAAGCACTGCAGCAGCGCCTGCATCAGCACGGTGATATGGTCGATGAGCATATTCAGTGGGCGCTGGCGCAAGCCTGAACAAAATAGCTATTTCAGATAAACTCCATTCATGGGTTTGGAGAGAACAATAGTTTTAAAAGGCGCAAAAGACGCCTTTGGTGCCCCAGCTGCTGTCTTATTTGCTGGCATGTTGGGCTTTGGTGCGATGGGTAAGACCAATGGTTTAGATATTTGGGTCACCAGCGCTACGAGCTTTTTCATGTTTGCTTTACCGGGGCAGGTGGTGCTCATTGAGATGTTGGTCTTACAGGCATCAGCACTCACGATTGCGATTGCAGTGACGCTCACAGCGGCTCGTTTTCTCACCATGTGTTTGACTCTTTTCCCACAATTTCCTGAGAAGCAACGCTCGCCTTGGTATTACGCTTTGGTTCATTTGGTCGCGATGACGGCCTGGGCGATCTCTATGCGTGATTTTCCCAAGATGAAACCCGATGAGCGCTTAGCGTATTTCACGGGTTTTGCTTTTGTTTGCTGGGCCGTCTCCACGCCGGCAACGGCCTTAGGTTTTATGTTGGCTGGTGAAGTGCCACGCTACATTAATTTAGGTTTGGTCTTCATCAACCCATTATTCTTTTTACTCACTTTCACAGAGGTGAAGGTGCGCGCCAATCAAATCGCTATTGTCTTAGGTGCGATTGCTGGCCCTCTGATTTATTTATATTCACCCGATTACTCATTGCTTTATACCGGTCTGATCGGCGGTACTGTGGCTTATGGTGTGGATCGCTACTTGCGTCAACGCAAAACTCAAGAGAGCTCCTCATGAATACCCCGCAAGACTTAGAGCTTCTCTTTAATGATGCGGGTATCTGGGCGGCACTGATTGCCGCGTGTCTGGGTACCTATTTATGGCGCGGTTTAGGTGTTTATCTCTCGGGCAAGATCAGTCAGGACAGTGAGCTTTTTAAATGGTTGGCTGCTGTGACCTACGCCATGGTCGCAGCACTGACATTGCGCATCATCCTCTTGCCCGTTGGCTTATTGGCCACAGTCCCTATACATATACGTATTGGTGTGAGTGTGGTGGCGATTCTTGTGATGATCTCTAAGCCCGCCAGAATGGTCCCTGCACTATTAACAGGCACACTACTTTTAGTGGCCTACGGACTTTTATTCCAATAACAATCGCGTAGGACAATAAAAAAGCCCACGATCATCGTCGTGGGCTTTGAGTGCTGAGCAGTTTATTTAGAGCTCTTAAAGCCTATGAGTGAATAGGCGGGGCAGAATCTAAAAATCCCTGTTGCTAATGGCACGATACCAATATAGCCCCAAGAGCCGATTAAACCAAAAATCGCTAGAACGATTAATGCTACGCCAACGACCATTCTTAAAAGGCGATCGACGCCCCCGACATTACATTGCATAGTTCTCTCCTATGATTGATTGCAATATGTGTTGTAGAGCAACTCCATCACTGACATCGCAATAGGGCTAGAGATGGAGTAGTAAATGTGTTTGCCATCTCGACGCGTACTCACCACTTGTTCTTCGCGTAAAACCGCTAATTGCTGAGAAAGCGTCGGTTGCTGAATACCGGTCACAGTTTCTAATTCACCCACACGTTTTTCACCTTGGCTGAGTTGGCAGAGCAACATCAAGCGATCGCGATTGGCTAAAGTCTTCATCATGCGACACGCATGATCTGCGTTCTGACGCATTAAGCTAATGTCCATGGCATCTTTTGCGGGCTTAGTAACGGCATCCATCTGAAGTCCTGTTGAATAAATGAAATAAGGTTAATGATGTATAAGAATACATTATATATTTATTTAAAATATAAAACATTTAAATAATAGGGACATTCAGTCCCAAGCATTCTGCTAAAAAGCTCTAAATCGTTTATTGTTCTGTAATCATTAAAACTAAATCAATCATCTGGAGACACTATGCCAAGTAAAAAATCCTATTTAAATCAGTCAGATGTCGCTAAGATTTTGGCTGCAGCTGATGCTCATGCCCAAAAAAATAACTGGGAAGTCAGTATTTCTGTGGTGGATGACGGCGGTCATTTATTGGGCTTTGTGAGACGTGACAATGCGCCTCCCATCTCGACTTACATCTCTCAAGAAAAAGCCAAAGCGGCTGCTTTAGGTAAGCGTGAGAGCAAAGTCTATGAAGATGTGATCAATAACGGGCGCTTTTCCTTTATTAACGCCACAGCGATGTTGCACGGTACTTTAGAGGGTGGCGTTAATATCGTGATGGATGGTCAAACGATTGGTGCGGTGGGTGTCTCCGGGGTTAAATCCAATGAAGATGCTGAAATCGCCAAAGCAGGTATTGCTGCCATCGGTCTTTAATTGCCATAGGCCCAAGCTCACAGGGCATAATGTAGCCCTGTGAGTATAGAAAATTCAAAAGAAGTGACCTTTCAAGACTTCGGCATAGCCGAAGTCATCCTGCGTGCCATTAGCGAACAAGGCTACACGCAACCCACCCCTATTCAAGCGCAAGCGATACCGCATGTCTTGCAAGGTCAAGACGTGATGGGTGCTGCCCAAACAGGTACTGGTAAAACAGCTGCCTTTGTATTGCCGATTTTGCAAAACATCTTGCCCCACGCAAACAGTAGTGCATCACCAGCACGTCATCCGATTCGTGCCCTAGTTTTAGCCCCTACGCGTGAGCTAGCCGATCAAGTAGCGGATAACGCACAACGATATGCCAAGTACACCGATTTACGCACAGCAGTTGTCTTCGGTGGTGTAGATATGCAACCACAAACTATGCAACTCAGAAGCGGTGTTGAGCTCTTGATTGCTACCCCTGGACGTCTACTGGATCACATTGGTCAAAAGACGGTGAGCTTGTCTCAAGTGCAAATTCTGGTGCTCGATGAGGCCGATCGGATGCTCGATATGGGTTTCTTGCCAGATTTACAACGCATCATTGCGCTTATTCCGAAAGAGCGTCAAACCTTATTGTTCTCTGCGACTTTCTCGCCAGAAATTAAAAAATTAGCGCAAAGTTATTTACGTAGTCCTGTGACGGTTGAAGTCGCACGTCAAAATGCAGCAGCCGATACCGTGACGCAAGTCGTCCATAAAGTACCTTCTGAAAAAAAACGTGAGGCCTTAGTCAATATTCTGCGCGCCAGAGCTGCCCGAGGTTTATCTAAGCAATGCATAGTCTTTACCAATAGCCGTCTCGGTTGCAGCAAATTGGCTAGCAGCTTAGAACGTAGCCAGATCAAAGCGGGCGCCATACATGGAGATAAAAGCCAGATTGAGCGTATGCAAATCTTAGAAGCATTCAAGCAAGGTCAGATTGATGTCTTGGTGGCAACCGATGTTGCTGCGCGCGGTTTAGATATTGCTGATATGCCTTGTGTGATCAATCATGAGTTACCCTTCAATGCCGAAGATTATGTGCACCGCATTGGCAGAACGGGCCGTGCGGGTGCCCAAGGGGATGCGATTGCACTCGTGGATAGCTCTGAAGAAAAGCTCTTGGCTGATATTGAAAAGCTCATGAACCGCCAGCTCTTGCGCTTACCAGTCCCAGGTTCTGGTTCTGGTCCTGAGTCAGACCCATTTTTTTACATGCCGTATCGCCCCGGCCAAGCCAATGCGCCAGAAGTCAAGCCTGAGGCACAAAAACAAGATTTACCGACTAAGCCAACCAAGACGGTGGGTGCTTTGCTAGGCGGTATGAAAAAATCTTCGTAGCTAATTGCAACCAGGTTTGGATTGCATTTCTATCTAAGACTATTTGTCTAGAGACAAACTCCTCGTGTAGCTCGGGCTCAGCGAGACCAAGATGTAAAGCAGCTTGTTGTAGCGCTCTTAAGCTACTGGCTGAGCTACTCAAATCCAGCTCAAGTGCACCAGACTGTTTACTCAATTTTTCGTTGGCCTCATTCAGTACTAAAGGCACATGGTGGTATTGAGGAATCGAGACCCCTAGCTGCTCCTGTAAATAATTTTGGCGGGCAGTGTTATCGAGTAAATCAGCACCTCGCACGATATGGGTAATGCCTTGTGCAGCATCATCAACGACGACAGCCAATTGATAGGTAAAAAAACCATCAGCACGCTTGAGAACAAAATCACCGACTGCTTTCTCTAAGTCTGCATGATCGACTCTTAAGCGCCAGGCACAAGGTTCTACCACATCTGTTTTATGGCGACACAAGCCGGGGTAGACAAGTTCCTCATGACGTCCTTTGTGTATCCCCAATTCTAGCCAATAGGATTCAATGCGTTTACGTGTACAGCGGCAGGCATAGACTTGCTGCTGACTCTTTAATTGATCTAATGCCAGTTGATAAGCATCACTGCGTTGAGACTGATAAATCACTGCTTCGTCTGACTGCATCCCACAAGCCGCTAATTGGCTCAGAATCTTCAGATCAGCGCCTTTGATGCACCGGGGACTATCAAGATCTTCCATCCGAATGAGCCAAATTCCGTCATGGGCACGCGCGTGCAGCCAACTGGCAAGGGCGGTTGCGAGGGATCCGGCGTGGAGAGCGCCTGTTGGTGAGGGTGCGAAGCGACCTCGGTATTTGCAAGTCAACATAGCTAAAATCATCTCATGACTTTGAAAACCCGTTTTGTTCACCTCAGATTGCACTCGGAATATTCCGTGGTGGATGGGGCTGTGCGCATCGATGATGCCGTGAAAAAAGCAGCCCAAGACGGCATGGGGGCCTTGGCTCTGACCGATTTAGCCAACGTCTTTGGTTTGGTGAAGTTTTACCAAGCTGCACGTAAAGAAGGTATTAAACCGATCTTAGGAGCGGATGTTTGGGTGAGTAATCCTGAAGATCGGGATAAACCGTATCGTCTACAGTTATTGGTCAAAGACCATCAGGGTTACCTGAACTTATGTGAGTTGCTTTCCCGTGCCAGCTTGCTTAATCAATACAAAGGGCGCGCTGAAGTTGATCGTACCTGGTTCAAAGAACTCTCAGCAGGCTTGATTGCCTTATCGGGTGCCAGACAGGGAGATATCGGTGTGGCACTACTGGCCCAGCAGAGCGCTGAGGCTAAGCAATGTTGTCAATTTTGGCAATCTTGTTTTGGGGATGATTTTTATATTGAAGTACAACGTGCGGGTCATCCTCAGGATGAAGCTCATCTTTTTGCAGCAGTTCATCTTTCGCTGGAGTTGGATGTGCCGGTGGTGGCTACTCATCCGATACAGTTCATGGCTCCTGAAGATTACACTGCCCATGAAGCCCGCGTCTGTATTGCTGAAGGTGAAATCCTGGCTAATGCCAAACGTGTTAAAAAATTCACACCCCAACAATATTTCAAGACTCAAGAGCAGATGCAAGAGCTCTTTACTGATTTACCAGCGGCTCTAGAGAACTCTGTCGAAATTGCTAAGCGTTGTAATTTATCGCTCACCTTAGGTAAGCCTAAGCTTCCGGATTTCCCCGTACCTGCTGGTATGACGCTAGATGATTATCTGATGGAGCAAGCCATGGCGGGTTTGCATCGTCACCTAGAACATCTGTATCCAGATCCTGTCGAGCGAGAAAAACAAAAACCCACCTATGAGGTGCGCCTGAAGTTTGAGGCCCGCACGATTTCACAAATGGGTTTCCCAGGTTACTTCTTGATTGTGGCTGACTTCATTAACTGGGCAAAAAATAACGGTGTGCCCGTAGGCCCGGGGCGTGGTTCTGGCGCAGGCTCTCTAGTCGCTTATTCATTAGGGATTACAGACCTAGATCCTTTACGCTACAACTTACTCTTTGAGCGTTTCTTGAACCCTGAACGTGTCTCTATGCCTGACTTCGATATCGACTTTTGTCAGCATGGGCGCGACCGTGTGATTGCCTACGTTAAAGAAAAGTATGGCAAAGATGCGGTGAGCCAAATTGCTACCTTCGGTACGATGGCAGCGCGTGCTGCGATTCGTGATGTAGGCCGTGTACTCGAACAACCTTACGGTTTTGTCGATGGTATTTCTAAACTCATCCCAAACAAACCAGGACAGCAAGTCACGATCGAACAAGCTAAAAAAGAAGAAAAACTCCTGGCCGAACGCGAATCTAAAGAGGAAGAGGTTAAGCAACTCTTAGGTTTGGCCCAACAGCTCGAAGGAATGACTCGTAACGTCGGTATGCACGCAGGGGGCGTCTTGATCGCCCCCGGTAAGCTCACGGATTTCTGCCCTTTATATACCCAAAGTGGTAAAGATGCGGCCGATGCAGGTGTGGTGAGTCAGTATGACAAAGATGATGTGGAAGCCGTTGGCTTGGTGAAGTTTGACTTCTTGGGTCTGACGACACTCACCATCTTAGATTGGGCAGAGCGCTATATTAAAAATCTCTACCCTGAGAAAAAAGATTGGCGTGTAGGGCAGGTGCCTCTTGACGATCCCGCCGCATTTGAGATTCTTAAAAACGCCAACACGGTCGCTGTGTTCCAGCTAGAAAGCCGCGGCATGCAAGGCATGCTAAGAGAGGCTAAGCCCGATCGTTTTGAGGACATCATTGCCTTGGTGGCGCTTTACCGACCTGGTCCGATGGACCTCATTCCAGACTACATTGCGCGTAAGCATGGCAAGCAGCAAGTCCACTACCCTGATCCGCGCGTCGAGCCTGTTTTACGCGAAACCTACGGCATCATGGTGTATCAGGAGCAGGTGATGCAGATGGCTCAGATCATCGGTGGCTATTCACTCGGTGGCGCAGACTTATTACGTCGTGCCATGGGTAAGAAAAAGCCAGAAGAGATGGCTGAGCACCGCCAGTTATTTAGAGATGGTGCAGCCAAGAGTGGGCTCAAGACAGAAAAAGCCGATGAAATCTTTGACTTGATGGAAAAGTTTGCGGGCTATGGCTTTAATAAGTCCCATGCCGCGGCATACGCCTTACTCGCTTATCACACTGCATGGCTAAAAGCGCATT
>JACCEE011108103.1_pt1 | contig 17624 bp, 18 predicted proteins | sample 7449931 | NCBI WGS metagenome assembly JACCEE01 (sample SAMN15323457, study PRJNA562643) | freshwater metagenome | isolation source: river surface water | place: USA:Blue River Watershed | collected 2017-08-19 | reverse complement strand
TAGCGGGTGTCGGCTTACTTGTTTATTTCTTCCTGAATAATTTTTTTGAGTTCTTTATCCAAAATAGTTTCTCTATCGCTTTTTGAATACATCGTCACCAAATACAAAACATCGGCAACGAAATAATAGGAAATGACTCTAAAACCGCCACTTTTGCCGGATGAAACAGAAGAGTTTTGCAATCTGATTTTGTAAATATTTTCGCCTAAATGTGTTCCCATTGTTGGGTTAGTTTTAAGTTCGGTGATTAATTGCATTAAGTCTTCTTTTATTTTTGGAAAGCGTTTGTGTAATTTTTTAACATCCTTTTCAAATCGCGGGGTTGTTTCAATCTTAAAGCTCATTGAGGAATTCCTCGACGGCTCTTGATTTGAGTTGTTGATTTTTAATTAATTTAACTTCGCGTAAGCCTTCCTGAAAGTTATTTAAAATTTCTGTTTCGGTGTTTTCAATTTCGATGATTTCAACGCCATCTTTTTGAAAATGTTCTAATATCCATAAAACTTTTTTTGCGATTTCATCATTTTTAAAGTTGATGGCGATTTGCATGTTTTTTCTCCGTTAAGTGAAAAGCGCGGTGGAAAACTTAAAAGTAAAGCGGTTGTACAGGTGAAGATGCGCCGATTTTTTTGTTATTTTAAAGACTCTTCTAGTATCCATTGTAAAGTGGCTAAAACTTTATGCGGTTCGGTAAAAGTCAAAGGAATGTAATTCGGGTCTATATATAAAATATCGTGTTCTAATTTTAAAAAGCACCAAGTAAACGCATTTGTCACGCAGCCATAAATGACTTTTTGTGGATTATTATGGCGTTGATTAAAAAGCTGGGCTGCGTACATTTCTGCGCCGCATTGTCCAAAACCTTCTTCTATTTCCCCTTTTTTGGCTTCTACCATACAAAAGATGGGAGCATCTATTGTTAATGAATTAGGAACAGCAGAGAGAATAAAATCACAATAACCTTTTAAATCTAATTTGCTGTCAATATTAAATTGATAGCCTGAAAAGTAACTAAAACGATTCGGATTTTTATGGCGTAATTCTTTTAACACCGGAACAATGATGTGTTCTGATTTTGATTTTTCGCTGAGTAAACCAATGCCGATTGCATCGGCTAAGTTTTCTATTAAGTTGTTACTGGGTTGAAAAACGGGTAGTGACGTAGGCAAAAACGTTTTAGTCATGTCGTTTATTGCTAATTTTTCTTTCAATTTTTCAAGTGTGTATCTGTTGTATGCCATTTAATTCTCCAGTTTTGAGGTTGCGCGAATGAAGATATACCGCACAAAGGGCAAGTTGTTTGGATGGATAAAATTAAACCATTCTAAATATCACATTAATTAAATTGCTCTATTATAGTTTGCCAAGCTCCTAATAACTCAGATAAATTTTGAATCACATAACGATGACTATCAACCATCACTCGATTTTGTTGCAATTTTAAAAATACCCATTCATAACCATTTGTCACTACGCCATAAATAAAGGGCAGATTTTCTTGATGCCGTTCATTAAAAATTTGCATGGCGACCATTTCAGCCACGCATTGTGGTACAGCGTCTAATAAATCCTGATTGTGTTTTACTTCTACAACTGCTATTAAAGGGCTTTCAATAAAGACGGCATCGTGTTTTTTGCTGATGATAAAGTCACAAAAACCTTTTAAGCCTCTTTTGGGGTCAATATTAAATTGATAGCCTGAAAAATAAGTCATTTTTTGTGGATTACGCACTCTTATTTCATTTAAAATTGGAGTGATTAACAATTCTGATTTTGCTTTTTCAGATTCCATCGGGACTTGTTGATTTATTTCTAATAGTGTCAATAAAAAGGGGGATGGTTCTATAGGCTGTGATTTAAATAATACAGCGGTACGAATAGTCTCAATACCTAATTCTTTTATGTCTTCGGCGGTATATTGTGAGTAAGATTTTTTCATTTTTGTGTTCTCAATTATTCTGGGAAAACTTAACAGTAAAGCGGTTGCTTAGGTGAAGATGCGCCGCACACGAGCAAATTGTTTAGATTAATAAAATTTAGTCAATTAATTTTTTAAAATCAATATGCCGATAATAACGACTGCCAATTGCTAAATTTAACTCTTCACTGCTTAAGATTCCTTTACTTAAACGTTCAGCAGTCAGCTTATAAATTGAATCCAAAAAATCGGGTAATTGATTTTTGATAATGCTAAAAATAATTGCTATGTCTAAAGCAATGTAATCATGGGCGATTCGATGCCGTAAGCCGCGTATTTTTTCCCAAGCAATTTCAGGACTATTTTCTAATAAATCATCGCTCAATTTCCCTGTCGTTTCGCCAATGTGCATTAATAAAGTCAGTGTGGCATTAAAATTAATTTGGTCATTGTATTCAAAAAAATTTTCAGCCGATTCGCTATCTTTGCTGTAAAGCTTAATTTTTTCAACCGATTCCAAGATTGACAGTAAATGTAATAAATCGTTGGCTTTATGCTTTAACATAGCGAATATCTTTCATGGCTCTGTGCAATACAATCGGATTTGCCCACGTTTTCAGCATAATATCCAAACGATTATCCACTAAAGTTTCTAAATTTTGCTTAAATTGCAAGGCGGTTTCTAATGACATTTCGTCTTCAATCAGTAAATCAATATCGTTTGCCGGTTCATTTCGGGCAAATGAGCCGAATACGCCTAAGCGGGAAATAGCAAATTGTTGTAAAAGTTTGCGTTGTTTAAGCAGGGTTTGCAATTCGTCTATGCTGTTTAGATGTTGTCGTTGTTGCATGGATTGTCTCGTAGAAAACTTAAAAGTAAAGCGGTTGCGCGGGTGAAGATGCGCCGATTTTTTAGGGCAAGTTGTTTAGATTGATAAAAAACCGACAACAGCGGTTGTTTTAGCGGATGTGTCGGGCTACGTTCTTGTTACACTCAATAAGCTAATCTGACTTACCTAGCTGTATTTTTCAAAATTTCCTGCCAAGCCTGTATGTGGAAGTCTCTCACTTCAGTTGAGTTTTTTGCATCTATTACCAACTCATTGGTATATGTTTTTAAAAAATCATGATAATTGTCTGCAAAACGTAAATAGTATTTCAAGCTATGAATTATACCGTTAGCAATAATTTCTAAATTTCTCTCTTTTTTTATTTTGAGAATAAATTTATTAATATATTCCTCTTCATCATTATTTTTAAAACAGCCTTCATAAGTAGTTAAAATATAATATCTTTCAATTGTTGTATTTTCAGACTTTTTAACTACATCAAAAATGAGATTTCTATCAATGGGAATATTATGCTTGATTTCTACCATTTCAAAAGGTGTGTCATCATTATTCCAGATTTCCACATCACCATAACCATGTTTATCAGACGAAGTATGAACATTGAGAGGACGTAAAACTTTATTTTCAAACCGTTTTACGGTTTTAAAAAGCTGTTGATAAACCGAAAAAATTGCAATAACAGGAAGTCTTGAGCTTAAGCGACTTTCAAAATGCTTTTTTAACATTTCAATTACAGTATTAATATTTATAATATCTGAAAAATCAGCCGTTTCAATAGTCTCATCAAAAACAGCTTGATTGATTTTTGATAGATTGTATAACTTTATAAAAAAGTAAGTTAAACAGTCCTCAAGATTTATATTACCATTTTGAATGCTATCAATTAGACTTAAAAACACAGGAATTAATTTTTTACTTCGCAAAGGAAGCCTTTGCCCTTCATCCAAATTCCAAATAACTTCCGCTCGTGTTGCTTTAGTTAAAAAAGCCGTTTCTTTATTTGCATATTTTGGAAAGTATTTTTTGAAAAAAACAGTAGTTACTAATGTATCAAGACCTCTAGCAGAATAACCATTTTCAAATTTTGCCATATGTAAACGAATATCTTGATTCGGAGATATTATTTTTTTGAGCAAACTTGTTATAATCACCTGAATTAAAGACTTGTCACTTTCAATATTTGAAATTAAAGAATCAATACTTTTTTTAGTATCAGTGTCAAGTTTTACAGTAATTTGTTTCTCTGCAATTTGAATTGCTTTTTGATAACAGTCTTCTAGTATTTCAAGTGGTTGTTTCATATAAATAATTCCTGTGAAAATGTGATGCTTTCAAGCCTTTTATTTGCTAATTTTACATAATTAGAATTAATTTCAATTCCGAAATAGTTTCTGTTTAAATTCTTAGCTGCTATACAAGTTGTTCCGCTACCACAAAAAGGGTCAAATACAAAATCATTTTCTTTGCTTAATAGTTTAATAAGCTCTTGGATAATATAAATAGGATAAACAGCCGGATGATGATTATCTTTTGTAATTTCAACCGGGCTTTCAATAATGTCTTTTTTCATTTTATTTCCTAAAATTTTAATAATAGTAAATCCATTATTTATTATTTGATTGTTTCTACCCCCTTCTTGTCCACCGTATGCTAATTTATGTATGCCATTTATTTTCATTCTAAAACCTTCAATTTCACCATTATTTACAGATAAAATAGCTTCATTTAAAGCTTTAGTTGCATTTAATTTTTGTTCATCCGTCAAATCAGAGTTATTTATTAAGTCAAAATATTTTTTTCCTAACTTGTCAGATGGTTTTTTTTTGCTGTTTTTATTAAAGTCATCTAAATGTTTTAAGTAATTATCTAAATCAAAAAAATATTCTTTTGATTTTACAAATATAAAAAACGGCTCTGTAGATTGAATTAGCTTTCTCTTTTCTTGACGTGGAGTTGGGTTAAGTTTTGACCATGTAAGCTGATTTATTAAAAAAACACTTTTATCTTCGATGGCGCGAATAGCAAATTTATAAGGAATAAGAGAAAGTCCTCCGTTGATATATTTATCACCTATATTAAAAACAATCGCACCTTTATTATTAGTGACTCTGACACATTCTCTAAAAACATTTAATAGGTTTTTTAAATATTCATCTTCCGTTTTTTCATTTCCTATCCCTAGTTCCCCATTTCCATAATCTCGTTGTTGAAAGTAGGGTGGGGAAGTAATCACTAAATCAAAAGTACCATCTTTTATAGTTTTTAGGATAGACAAGTTGTCTCCTAAAACGATTTCATTTTTCAATTTATAAACCTTTATATTTAAAATTTTTTGTGTACGCAATACTTACAATTATACCTAAACAAATGCAAGTCTATAACCTAATAAACACCGGCAACACAATCACCCCGTGCGCCTTCGCCTCACTCCTGCGAATCGCCCGCCCCACCGCCTGCACAATATCCACCTGACTCTTGCGCGGGTCAATAAACGCCACCCCATCCAACGCCGGCACATCCACGCCTTCCGAAATCATAATGTTGAACTTGATAGAGAATTTCAAAATAAAAATATCTAATAACTTAAGTATCTCTACTTATTTAATTAAAAAATTATTTCTTAATTATTTTCGGTTAATAACGGTAAATAAATCCAAAATTGCGTACATCCAGCGACGCTACTGACTTCGATTTTTCCTTCGTGTTTTTCAATAATTTGTTTCACAATATATAATCCTAATCCGCAGCCTTCGCCGGCTGATTTAGTGGTAAAAAAAGCTTGAAAAATATAGGGCAGGTCTGATTCAGCAATACCTTTTCCACTATCTTGAAACATAATCACTAGCATTGATAATTGTAGCGTTACTTGAATCATTAATGTTCCACGATAATTCATTGCCTGTAGTGCATTAAGAATTAAATTAGTCCATACTTGTTTTATATCATTGGGATAACAAAGAATTGTTGGCATCATTTGCGGATATTCTTTAATTAAAACAATATCGTTTTTTAACCAGTTTTGATAAAGCATTAAAACGGTTTCAATACTTTGAATAATGTCGGTTTCAATTTTAGAATCAGCATAAATAGATGTAGCATATGATTTTAAAGCAAATACCACTTTCGCCGCTTTTTCAGTGGCAATACTAATAGTTTGACTACTGCGGTTTAATTCCGAAATTTGATAAATCAATTCTAATAATTGCTCACCCGTTTCTTTTTTTAAAATCGGTAAAATATCGCTAATGTGATGATAATAGCCAATGTCAACTAATATATCGGCAATCGTATCGGCATTTTTGAAATCAGCTAATAATAAATCCGTTAATACTCGACGATAATAGCGTTGTTGCTTTGTTGAATAAATATTTAAATTATGCGATAAAACCGTATTAATTATTTTTAAAAATTCTTCAGTATCTTCAGGTGATAAAGCATGAAATAATTTGGGAAGGGTATGAATAGTTTGTGTAATAAAACGGCGAATCTGATTAGCTGAAGCATTAATTGCACCTAAAGGCGTATTAATTTCATGTGCCACTCCAGCACTTAATTGTCCTAAAGCTGCCATTTTTTCAGATTCTAATAATTCTTGAGTTCGTTGCTTAACTTCCTGTTCTAAACGATGGGTATAATTTTCTAATTGTTGTTGAATTTGTTTTAATTCAGTTACATCAGTGCAAATCATTACCGTCCCAATACCAACAATTTTTCTTTCGCTAATTTGCATCCATTGTTTATCTGACCAAGGTTGAATTAAATCATTTTCCGGATGATGATGATAGTGTAAACAATTTTGAATCCAAAGCTCTTTTTCAGCCTCACTTTTTTCAACTAAATGATGAATAGCTGCTTGGTGTAAAATCGTTTCAAATGACATCCCTTTAGTGATTTGAAAGCTATCTGTTTCGATTAAACTTTGATAACGTTGATTACAAACCATTAGACAATCATTAGTATCATAAAAAGCAAAAGCATTGGGGATATTTTCAATCGCGGTTATCATTAATGAGCGATTTAATTGTGCAGAAAGCGTCGCTTTTTCTAATCGTGAATCAATTAAACTAATCGTAATAGTTGAAGAAATAATTAAAATCGCTATCACACTTACCCATATTACTAAATTATGCGATTTTAATATCCAATGAGTATGAGTTGATAAATGAGTTGTTTGAAAAAAATGCGTGGAAAACATTGCCGTGTAGTGCATAGCAGCAACAGCAATTCCCATAATTCCAGCCGCTTTTAATTTTGAATAGTCTAATCGTTTAGTATAAGGATTATTAAAACGAACTGAAATATCGGCATATAAAGCAATAATGGCTAAAATAATGGCAATCACTACTGATAAGATAAATCCTAATGGTTGAATTTGCATTAATAAGCCACTATTTTGTCCTTCCATTGCCATCATGCCGATATAGTGCATAATGCCAATTCCGCTTCCCATTAAAATGCCGCCAGTCATTTGTTGTTTATGATTAATCTGTGGGCGACTAATAATATATAACGTTACACTACTGGCAAAGATTGCCGGCAAAAATGAAATAAAGGTTAATTGAGCGTTATACACAATCTCAATTGGCAAATTATTTAATTTTAGAGTAAATGCCAACATTCCAATAAAGTGCATTGCCCAAATGCCAATCCCCATAATGATTGCCCCGACAATTAACCAAATCTTTTGAGTAATGAAAGAATTTAAACTACGCACTCGTTCGGCAATGGTTAATGAGGCATATGCGGCTAAATAAGCCACAATAATTGAACAATATACCCAAAAGAAATGATATTTCCCGATTAAAGGTTTATCATCAATAAAGATTTGTGAATGAAAAAAATTTAATAATTGCATAAATTCGCAATTTAAAAGGCTATTGTATTAAATATAAACATTTAATTTTAAATAATTCATAAAAAAACCCTCGCCCAAAAATTTTTGAACGAGGGTTGATATAAAATGAACGAAGGCTCCGCTATGCGCTATTTTTTCGCTGCTGCTTCACGTTCACGCACTTCAACAATCACCACATCAGCAACGTTTTTCGGACAAGGTAGATAATGTGAGAATTCCATAGAAAATTGCCCACGACCTGAAGTCATAGTGCGCAAATGTCCAATATAACCAAACATTTCACTCAATGGTACGTCTGCTTTAATCCGAACACCAGTAACGCCTGGGTCTTGAGATTTAATCATTCCACGACGGCGATTCAAGTCACCAATCACATCGCCTACATGACCTTCTGGAGTAAATACATCCACTTTCATAATGGGTTCTAATAATTGTGGCGCAGCTTTAGGAATCGATTGACGGAAGGCAGCTTTAGCCGCAATTTCAAACGCAATTGACGAAGAATCAACCGCATGGAATGCGCCATCGAATAGCACAACTTTTAAATCTAAACAAGGGAAACCGGCTAATACGCCTTTATCCAACATGCTTTTGAAGCCCTTTTCCACCGCTGCCCAATATTCACGCGGAACGTTACCACCGGTGACTTCAGAAGCAAACTCAAATCCACTTCCGGGTTCTAAAGGTTCAATACGATAATCAATTTTCGCATATTGACCTGAACCACCGGTTTGTTTTTTATGGGTATAACTGTCTTCAACTAAACGAGTAATGGTTTCACGATAAGCGACCTGTGGTTTACCCATCGTTACTTCAACGCCATGAGTCCGTTTTAGAATATCAACCTTAATATCTAAATGTAATTCACCCATACCTTTCAAAATTGTTTCGCCACTTTCTTCATCAGTCTGTACATGGAATGAAGGGTCTTCAGCAACCATTTTGCCTAAAGCAATGCCCATTTTTTCGTTAGAACCTTTATCTTTAGGGTTAATCGCTACTGAAATTACGGGATCAGGGAATACCATTGGCTCTAAAGTGGCGGGGATTTTAGGATCGCATAAAGTGTGACCGGTTTGTACGTTTTTCATCCCTAAAACTGCAACAATATCACCCGCTTGCGCAGATTCAACTTCTTCACGCGAATCGGCGTGCATTTGTACAATTCGACCAATACGTTCGGTTTTTCCGGTGTAGGTATTTAAAACGACAGTGCCTTTTTCTAAACGACCGCTGTATAAACGCAAGAAGGTCAATGCACCAAAACGATCATCCATAATTTTGAAAGCTAAAGCGCGTAATGGACGATTCGGATCGACAATGGCAAATTCGCCTGAAGGATTACCGGCTAAATCGGTTTCTGGTTGAGGTTTAACTTCCATAGGATTAGGTAAATAATCAACAACCGCATCCAATACTAACTGTACTCCTTTGTTTTTAAACGAAGAACCGCAATAAGTTGGGAAGAAATCCATTTTAATCGTACCTTGACGAATACAACGTTTCAACGTATCAATATCAGGCTCAATCCCATCCAAATAATCACCCATGACATCGTCATCTTGATCCACCACTTCTTCGATCAGTTTTTCGCGCCATTCTTGTGCCGCTTCGACCAAATTGACGGGAATATCTTGAATGCTGTAATTCATTGGATCGCCAGAATCATCCCAAATCCAAGCTTTTTGTGTGAGTAAATCAACCACACCAACAAATTCATCTTCGCGTCCAATCGGTAAAGTCATCACTAAGGGATGCGCGCCGAGTACCTCTTTCACCTGTTTGATGACTCGATAAAAATCCGCACCAATCCGGTCGAGTTTGTTGACATAAATTACACGTGATACTTTAGAATCGTTAGCATAACGCCAGTTGGTTTCGGATTGAGGTTCAACACCGCCAGAACCACAAAATACCCCAATCCCACCATCTAATACTTTCAACGAGCGATACACTTCAATGGTGAAATCGACGTGTCCTGGGGTGTCAATAATATTAAATCGATGGTCTTTCCAGAAACAGGTGGTTGCTGCGGATTGAATAGTGATGCCCCGTTCACGTTCTTGTTCCATGAAATCTGTGGTCGTTTCCCCATCATGTACTTCACCGATTTTGTGAATTTTACCGGTGAGTTTCAAAATCCGTTCAGTGGTGGTGGTTTTACCCGCATCAACGTGGGCGAAAATACCAATGTTTCGGTAAAGGGTTAGATCTGTCATATGTGTACTCTAAGGATAGACTTTAAAAAAATTAAGAATTCGCCGTTTTCTATCGACGTAAATTTGATTTGTGAAAAAAATGCTAGATTATAGTTGTGATTTCCATGGAAAAGTATTCTATGTTCCTCTAAACGCTTCAGCACCAATTGCTGCCCCGAATCAAGAGGTATGAATGACACGTCTTACGTTGGCTCTGCGTTCGTATAGCATTGTCAACTCCCAATGCTCCCTCCGCGATTAAATCAGAAGTGTCAAAATTGTAGTTGAAATAGCATTGAAGATAAAGTAGTTTTCAAAATAGGATACAAAAGTTTCCGCACTTTACTATAAATTGCTATAAATCAAATAAAAGAAAATGATACCTCAGTCTTTAACTAAGCCAACTAATTATTTTGGTTAAAAATTAAACTTTTACTCGGACAAAACACAGCATTGGGTTAAATATTTGCTTTCAAAAACCAAAATGATTTCATTTAACCAAAAGAGGATTAATCCCATTTTATCGCTTTTTTTATTTATCTGTTTGAATAAGAGAATTATTTGATAAATAATTTGTTTGTAATATAAAAAGTATTTCTACTTTTTAAAGCGTATTCTGTAGCAGATTTTAAGGTTATTGGCACTAAATGTTTAGGATTTTTCTTAAAAAAGAGCGATTTTGATAAAAATTATTGAATTTTGCAGTTAAATTCTCTATGCTTTATCCGCTAATTTTTAACCAAAAGCTACAGTGAACTCAATAATCACTGCAAAGCTTAAATAATACTTAAGAGAGACTATTTATGAAAAATGTATTTATCGCAGCAATCGGTGTGGTATTTGTAGGATTAAGCAGCCAAGTGATGGCTGAAGCCGGACCAGCTCCAGCACACCATATCGAAATTGGTAAAAAAGTTTATGAGCGTGCTTTCGGACGCGGTTGTGGTGCTTGCCACGATATGAAATCTAACCCTCAATTACATGAGTTAATTGTCGCGGGAAAATTACCATTAGACGCATTTACCAAAACTTTGAAAGAAGGCAAAGGCAATATGCCCAAAGCGATTGATCAAATTATGGAATTAGCTCCAGTAAAAACCGCAAATTTATCAGAAGCGGAAGCGATCCAAGCGGTATATGATTATTTAAAAGGTAAAAAATAAGCGATTACCGATTTTAAATCGATTAAGCCGACCGAGAAATTATTTAAGGTCGGCTTTTTTATTTAGTTAAGCCGCTTGAATAATTGATTTCACCCAATCGCTACGTTTTTCTCGTTCTAAAACTTCTATTCTTGCTCTAGCCATTAATACCGCCGCAAAAAAACAATAAAATCCTATAATCATTACGAATAGCGGCAACCACATTTCTACCGGCATTGCTGGTTTTTTGGTTAAAGTAAAAGTTGCTGATTGATGTAAAGTATTCCACCATTCTACCGAATATTTAATGATAGGAATATTCACCGTTCCTACTAATGCTAATACAGCCGCTGCTTTATCTCCACTAGATTCATTTTCAAATGCAGAAGTTAAAGCTAATACGCCTAAATATAAAAAAAATAAAATTAACATGGTGGTTAATCGTGCATCCCAAACCCACCAAGCTCCCCAAGTAGGCTTTCCCCAAATCGCACCAGTTGCTAATGCCATTACCGAAATGGAAGCACCAATTGGCGCGCAAGATTTCGCAATAATATGAGCCATTTTGATTTTCCATATTAAGCCAATTCCTCCAGCAATTGCCATTAATAAATAACAGGATTGTGCTAAAATTGCTGAAGGAACATGAATATAAATAATTCTAAAACTATTTCCTTGTTGATAATCTGCTGGAGCAAAAACTAATCCCCAAATTGTTCCGGTTAATAAAAGTATAATGGCAGCTAGGATAAAAAAAATTAACCACCGTCCAGTGAGTTCATAAAACCATTTGGGTGAGGCTAATTGATAAAACCATAAAGGAAGTTTAATTTTCATATAGTTATACTATTTAATAAAAAATAAATTACTCATCTTGATGAATTGATTGAACAGACATTTCTGATTTTATAAATAAAGGATGCAAAAATGCACCAGCAATAAATCCACCTAAATGTGACCACCAAGCAACCGTAGCCATTTCATCACTAAATAATAAATGACTGGTTGCTTCATTAATTTGAATAATGACCCAAAAACCTAAAAAAGCGATTGCCGGAACTTCAAAAAAAATCGGTAATAATAAAAAAGGAAACCAAAGTACCACTCGTGCATAGGGATATAAAAAGAAGTAAGCTCCTAATACGCCAGCAATTGCACCGGATGCGCCTATCACTGGTGTCGCTAATTGTGCATCGAATGACCATTGAGTGAAAGTCGCAATAAATCCACAAATTAAATAAAATATCAAAAACTTTCCATGTCCCATGCGATCTTCAATATTATCGGCAAAAATCCAAATAAACCATATATTCAAAATCAAATGAAACCAACCACCATGTAAAAATAAATTGGTAATAAAAGATAAGCCATAATCAAAGGTAAAACCAGAATGTTCCGCCCAAGCAAGATTTGAATATCGTAAAGGCACCATGCCATACAAATAAATTAATTTATGCTGCTGATCAAGCGGCATCAATTGCATAATCACAAAAATGCCAACACAAATAGCGATTATTAACCAGCAAACAAAGGGGCGAATATGACAAGGAATAGAATCTCGAATTGGAATCATAATAATAAACTCATACAGTGAATTAAGTTTTAAGCCTAAATAGTTATTTCAATTTTCGATAAATTTATCTGTTAATGATCAATAGATCGCTGCTTTTTTATAAACAATAAAACTCAACTAAATCTTGAATTTAAAGACATTTTTCGCGTAATTTCAGAAAACGCTGATAACGCATTTCCGAAACATAATGTTGTTCAACCGCCCGACGAATTGCACATCCTTTATCTTTAACGTGTTGACAATTATGAAATTGACAATGTGAAATAAAAGGCTGAAATTCTCGATAGCCCCAGGCTAATTCTGTTGCATTTAATTCAGCTAATCCAAAAATAGATAATCCTGGACTATCAATTAAATCGCCGCCTTCAGCTAAATGATATAAAGTGGCAGCCGTCGTAGTATGTCGCCCTTTTTTGCTAATTGCTGAAACGGCAGCAATTTTTTGCAATTGATCTCCAATTAACCAATTAGTTAATGACGATTTACCTACTCCAGATTGACCGGTTAATAAGCTAATTTGTTGATAAAAGGTAGCTCTCAAATGATCTAAACCAATCGTGTGATTAACACTAATTTGATAAATCGGATAATTTAATTGTTGATAATTTTTCAATTCTGTCAACAATGATTCTGAAATAGTTAAATCAATTTTATTTAAAATAATACCGACTTTAATATGACTATATTCACAAACAGCTAGATATTGATCAATTAATAAAAAATCACAACGCGGTTCAATAGCGACTACAATTAAAACTTGATCAATATTTGCCGCTACCGGTCGAGTTTGTGAGCCACGTTGTGGACGTAATAACAAAGATCGTCGCGGTAAAATAGCTTCAATACATCCTTGCTGATCATTAATTAATTTTACATAAACACGGTCACCTACTGCAACGGTTTCTAAGCGTCTGCGAGATTGACATAAATATATTTTATCAGCAATTTCTACCGCAATTCCTTGACCTAAATGCGAAATGACTAATCCAATCGGTAATTCAGTGATCATGAATTCAATTTTGTTTGCAAATGTGCAATTCGAATTGCTGCTGGAGGATGACTATAGTGAAATGCCGAATATAAAGGATCAGGAGTTAAAGTGCTGGCATTTTCGGTATATAATTTAACTAAACCACTAATTAATCGACTCGCTTGTGCGTGTTCAGCCGCAAAATCATCGGCTTCAAATTCAAATTGACGTTGAAAATAAGCACTAATTGGTTGCATAAAAGTGGTAAATACTGGCGACACTAACATAAATAATAATAATGCCACTGCATTTGAAGATTGTTGCACGCCTAATCCTTGATAAAACCACAATTCATTAATCAGCCATCCTAAAATAGCAAAACTGATAAAACTCATTAATGAAGAAGCAATTAACATTTTAATCACATGTTTACGTTTAAAATGACCTAATTCATGGGCTAATACGGCTTCTAATTCTTCATCTTCTAAACTATTAATTAAAGTATCATAAAATACAATTCGTTTATGATTACCTAAACCGGTGAAATACGCATTACCATGACCGGAACGTTTAGAGCCGTCCATAATAAAAATACCGTTGCTTTGAAAACCACAACGTTCTAATAAAGTTTGAATGCGTTGTTTTAAATTGCCTTCTGCCATTGGGGTAAAAGTATTAAATAATGGGGCGATTAAAGTAGGAAATAACCAACTCATTAATAAAGAAAAGCCAATTAAAATCATCCATGCCCATAACCACCAACTATTACCGACATTTTTCATAATGATTAGGATAATTGCAAACAAGGGTAATCCAATTAATAAACTTAATCCTAAGGATAATAATTGATCTTTAATAAACTGTTGCAAAGTGCTTTTATTAAAACCATATTTTTGTTCAATAACAAAAGTTTGATAATAATGACTGGGAATATCAACAATCGCTAAAATAAATAATAAACTAGCAGTAGCGGTCAAATCACGAACCAATGGATCGAAATTAAAACTGCTCCACCATTCAAATAAATTATTAATTCCCCCCGCAATGGTTAATAATAATAAAATAATTGCACTGAGTGCATGTTCAATATCGGCTAATTGACTTTTTTCAATTGTATAATCTGCCGCTTTTTGATGATCAGCCAATGAAATACTTTGACTAAAAGCAGGCGGTACTTGATTACGATGAGCAAAAACATATGCTTTTTGCCGTTGTGATAACCAAAATTCAATCACTTGCGCCGAAATAAAAAATAATAAAAAAATAATGGTAAAAGTATTCATCAGATTCTAAAAATACAAACTCGCCATAGAGCAAGGTGAATGCTACACTAATCGCTCCCTTATTGACAATCGAAACTTAAAAAAAATGATCGAAACTGGCAATCGCTTAATTTGGATTGATTTAGAAATGACTGGATTAAATCCTGAACACGATGTGATTTTGGAAATCGCAACTATCGTAACTGATAACCAATTGAATATATTGGCTCAAGGACCTGTATTAGCTATTCATCAAGCCGATGCGATATTGGCAGCAATGGATGAATGGAATCAAACGCATCACGGGCGTTCAGGGTTAATTAATCGGGTAAAAATCTCTAGCGTCACGATTGAGCAGGCTGAACAGCAAACATTACAATTTTTGCAACAATGGGTCAAGGCTGGGGATTCTCCTATTTGTGGAAATAGTATTGCTCAAGATCGACGATTTTTATATCGATACATGCCACAATTGGAAAGCTTTTTTCATTATCGACATTTAGATGTTTCTACTTTAAAAGAATTAGTTAATCGATGGAAACCTGAATTAAAATCAGGATTGACAAAACAATCTTTGCATATTGCTTTAGCGGATATTCAAGAATCGATTGCCGAATTAAAATATTATCGAGAGCATTTTCTCAAAACATAAACAAAGTGTTTTGTAGCGAATTAAATTTACAATCATCGATTAAATTAATTCAGAGATCAATAATCTATCCTTCTTTTTTAAAAAATTATTTAAAGGTTATTAAAAATGAATCCTTTTATTTTACAATTGCTTGACAAATATCATTATCAATCTGAACGATTGTTAATGATTTTACGCGATATTCAAGCTTATTATCAGCATATTCCCAAAAGCGTAATTCATTTATTGGCTGAACAATTAGCGATTCCATTAACCCAAATTCAGGGTGTAATCGAATTTTACCATTTTTTATCTAAAGAACCGCGAGGATATTACGATATTTATCTCAGTGATTCGATTACGGATCAGATGTTAGGCAGTAAAACGATTGCAGATTATTTAGGTGAAAAATTGCAAACGCCATTAAACACAGTTAGAAATGACGGTTTAGTGTCAATTGCAAACACTTCTTGTACCGGTTTATGTGATCAAGGACCGGCGGCGTTAATTAATGGTGTTGCGATTGGACAATTAAATAAAACTCGAATCGATGAAATTGTCGATTTAATTGAAAATAAAATTGCAGTTAATCATTGGACAGCGCATTTATTACAAGTGGACGATAATATTCAGCGTGCTGATTTGTTATTAAATCAACGGATTGAAAACGGCAAAAGTATTCAAGCCATTTTGCAATTCGGCGTTGAAAATCGTTTAAATGAATTAAAAAACTCCGGCTTACGCGGACGCGGTGGTGCGGGATTTTCAACGGCAATCAAATGGCAGTTTTGTCGTGAAACCCAAGAAACCGAACGTTATGTGGTTTGTAATGCCGATGAAGGCGAACCCGGCACCTTTAAAGATCGGGTTTTATTAAATAGTTATGCGGATGAATTAATTGAAGGCATGACGATTGCGGCAATGATTATTGGGGCGAAACAAGGCTTTATTTATTTGCGCGGGGAATATTTGTATTTATATGAAAAATTGCAAACCGTATTACAACAACGTCGTCAACAAAATATATTAGGCAATACTATTTTAAACACGAATTTTAATTTCGATATTGAAATTCGTTTAGGCTTAGGCGCGTATATTTGTGGTGAAGAATCGGCATTAATTGAATCATTGGAAGGCAAAATGGGGGTGCCGCGAAATCGTCCGCCCTTTCCAGTGACTTCCGGTTATTTAAATAAACCGACGATTGTCAATAATGTCGAAACCTTTATTGCCGCCGCGCATATTATATTAAAGGGTGCAGAATGGTTTAACTCACACGGCACAGAAAAATCGGCGGGAACAAAAATCCTTAGCATTAGCGGCGATTGTGCAAATCCCGGGATTTATGAATATCCTTTTGGTACAACTATTAAAACGATTTTAAAAGATTGTGGTGCGGAAAGTGTTTTAGGCATTCAAATTGGTGGGCCTTCCGGTACCTTTATTTCTAATCAGGAATTGGATAGAAAAATTGCGTTTGAAGATTTAGCCACCGGCGGTTCATTTATTATTTTTAATAACACGCGCGATATTTTTCAAATTGTGCAGAATTTTACTCATTTTTTTGCGCATGAAAGTTGCGGATTTTGTACCCCATGTCGCGTTGGCACATCGTTATTGAAAAATCAATACGACAAAATTTGTACCGGACATGGTTCCAGTGGCGATGTGCGCGAATTGCAAGAAATTGCGAAATTAATTAAAGCCACCAGTCATTGCGGTTTAGGGCAAACTGCCGCGCAACCGATTTTGACCACGTTAGAACGTTATCCACAATTGTATAACGCGAAATTGAAACAAATCAGTTTTGAACCCGGATTTGATTTAGACGGTTCGTTAGCAATCGCGCGAAAACTCAGCGGACGCGATGATCAAAATGCACATTTGGCACAAGTGGAGGAAGCATAAATGACAGTTAAACAAATCACTATTGATGGTCAAACCGTGCCATTTGAAGACGGGCAAACCATTATTCAAGCGGCAACGGCGGCGGGCGTGTACATTCCGCATTTGTGCCATCACCCCGAATTTACCCCGCACGGCAGTTGTAAATTGTGTACGGTGAAAGTCAATGGACGCTGCGTTTCTTCGTGTACCTTTCCGGCAAGCGAAGGGCAAGTGATTGAAAATAATACTGAAGAGTTAAATTTTGATCGCAAACGGATTACGCAAATGTTATTTGTCGAAGGCAATCATTTTTGCCCATCTTGCGAAAAATCCGGTA
>JACCEE010633303.1_pt1 | contig 17626 bp, 12 predicted proteins | sample 7449931 | NCBI WGS metagenome assembly JACCEE01 (sample SAMN15323457, study PRJNA562643) | freshwater metagenome | isolation source: river surface water | place: USA:Blue River Watershed | collected 2017-08-19 | reverse complement strand
TTTGAGTGGCATTTACTTGGTTTCTTGTCTCATCCTTTTGACTTAAATTCTTTCGTTTTCTGTTTGATGACACACCCTAGCTAGTTCTGAAATTGTGCAGAAAATTGTCCCAAACCCTACAAACTCCCACCTGTCCATCGATAAACCGTAATATAATTAAAATTATAACGAATGGCTTATAGTTTGCTTACTGGAATGCCTATTTTGACATCTCAGCACCGCGAGGCAGCTTCTGCATGAAACTTCAAATCGAACGGACTCACATCGAGGCACTTATTGCCCAATTCCCCGAACTTTCACCCCTTGGCGAACAACTCAAATTCGGCAATAAAGCCGATGTTCCCCTGCATCAGCTTACCGCCGACCAATTAACTTGCTTGCAAACCTTGTATAACAATGCCGGCGCAAAAGGCTACGCTGCCCAAATCGGCACGCTCAAACAAGCCCTGACTTATGAAGGCAGACGATTTGAAGAAGGCGAATTAGAGCAAGTTGTCCCCGTCATTGCTGAATTCCTTGTGCAAAATGCAATTCGTGGCTGGTTATTTAAAGCCAATGCCGCTGGCAAACCGCTTGCCTATCTAGTCGCCCGCATTGATTACACCCCCGCTGGCGAAGAAGAAAGCGGACGGATTTTACTTGACCTTAAAGCCAATAGTCTCGCAAAAATTATCGCCATTCCGTTGATTATCCGTGAACGCGACATTATCGGTAAAAACGTTGCCGAATTATTCGCGATGTATGGTTATCTTAAAGAAACACCTGAATTAATCGCAGCTTATGACCAATCTAGCGAGCGTTATTTTAAATGGCGAGCTGAATATAATCGCCAATTTTCCGCGCGCGGCGTGGGAATTTATGCTGATGACCCAACGGCTTCTCACCGTAACACCGACTGGACTCGCAAAAATAACGTCGTTTTATCTTCTAGCGGCGGCTGGGCGCGGCTGGTTAATGATGAGGAAATTATCAAAGACCGCGAATTAACCCTTGATGTAACAGGCGATATTTTCGCTAAATATCTGCGCAAAGCGGGACGTAGCACGAATTACAACAGCAAAGTTGAAAGCGCAGTTGAAAAAATTCAGGATTCTGTTCCCGATAAATTATTTACAGAGTTACCCATTCATGGTTATATCTTATTGTTCCATTTGGAATTACATCATCATGTTTGGGTGCATGTAGATGACATGGAAATTTACGAATATCAACCCGATTTAAAACAAAAGCTGATTTTACCGCCCGAACAAACTGATTTAATCGACATTCTGACCGCCGAAATGGATGTGTTAATGGATGATATTATCGAGGGTAAATCTGGCGGAACAACGGTATTGTGTGCGGGCCCTGCAGGCGTGGGGAAAACGTTAACCGCTGAAGTCTATTCAGAAATTATCAAGCGTCCTTTGTATCGTGTGCATTCTGGACAACTGGGTTTGAATGTTACCGAAATGGAAATTGCGTTAAAAAACACACTGATGCGGGCGCAACGTTGGGGCGCAGTGATGCTGATTGATGAGGCGGATGTTTATATTAAACGGCGCGATGATAATATCGCAGCCAATGCTGTCGTTGGCGTTTTTTTGCGAGTGTTGGAATATTTCAATGGTTTATTGTTTTTAACCACTAACCGCGTGAATGATATTGATGAGGCGATTGTATCCCGTTGTATTGCTTTGATTCGTTATCATCCGCCTGGGCTTAAAGACCGCCGTAAAATTTGGGGGGTGATGATTGAGCAATTTGGTTTACACGTTGAACCATCCTTGCTCGATACGTTGGCGGAGATTTTCCCCGACGCAAGCGGGCGCGATATCAAAGGTTTAGCTAAATTAGTCGCTAAATATTGTCATCACAAATCTGTTTCGCCAACTTTAGAAGTATTCAAACGGTGCAGTATTTTCCGTGGGATGGAATTGGAACATATTGCGTCGTAAAAACGGGGTGTTAGGATTAGTCGTCCTGTGAATCCATACCAACAAACCTGCTAGGTCTTCGAGACTTAGTAGGTTTTTGTTTTTATTAATTCGCATTAAATTCAGGATAAATTAATCATTTTTCATGCCTAATTTATCCATTCTATACCGTAAAGCACCAAATCCGATACCCAATATTTTAGCCGCTTGGGTTTTATTGCCGTTTGCTTTTTCAATGGCTTGCATAATTAGCAGTTTTTCTACGCCAATTAAAGAAGTATCTAACTCGGTTAAAGAAAATTGAGTTTTAGAGTTTTCTAAAACAGGTAAATTCGGGTTGTTTATTCCATTCTTTTCAGGTTCTATATTTTTATTAGTTTTTCCCGATAATAAAGTTTCATTATTGGGCAATTGTAAATCGCTAACTCTAATAATATTGTCATCTGACAAAGCAATCGCCCTTTCAATGATGTTCTTTAATTCGCGAATATTTCCAGGGAAAGTATAGTTTTTAAGCAAACTTAAAGCCTCTGGTTCAATTGAATACAATGGTGCATTGTATTCTTTCTCATAGTCTTTTAACATTTTATTAACTAATAGCGGAATATCTTCTCGGCGTTCTCTAAGCGGCGAGATATGTAAATTTAAAACATTAATTCTATAAAACAAATCTTCTCTAAATAAATTCTCTGCAACTAATTCACTTAAATTTCTATTTGTCGCACTTAAAATTCGCACATCAATTTCTTCTTCTTTTTGTGAACCAATTGGACGAATACGTTGCTCTTGAATGGCTCGCAATAATTTCACTTGTAGCATTAATGGTAATTCGCCGATTTCATCTAAAAAAAGTGTGCCGCCTTGTGCTGCTTTAAATAAACCTTCTTTATCCGTAACTGCGCCTGTAAAACTTCCTTTTTTATAGCCAAAAAATTCACTTTCCATTAATTCAGCCGACAATGCACCACAGTTTACAGGTACAAACGCTTTTTCAGAACGTGGGCCTAAAGTATGAATTAAACGGGCAACAACTTCTTTTCCTACACCCGATTCACCGTAAATATGGACGGGAGTTTGTGTGCGGGCGAATTTTTGGAGTTTAGTGCGCAATTGGGTAATTTGCTCAGATTCTCCTACTAAATTGCTTAATGCTTCTTCACGGTTTTTAGTCAATTTTAAAGCACTTTGCACTAAATTGCGTAAGCGTGAATATTCAATCGGTTTGTTTAAGAAATCAAATGCACCACTTTTTAATGCTTGTACTGCGGTTTCTACACATCCATAGGCAGTAATTACAGCAACGGGCGTTTCTGGATAATATTGTTGAATGTGTTGCACAATATCTAAACCACTGCGGTCTGTTTTACCCGACAGTGACATGTCGGTTAAACATAAATTGAATTTACGTTCTTTAAGCAAATTTTTGGCTTGTTCCATTGAGTCCGTAATAGTGCAGCGAATATTCAAACGTTTTAAATCCATTTCAATTAATTCAGCAATTTCTAATTCGTCATCAATTAATAAACAAGTGTAAGAATTCATGTTTTTTCCTATTTATTTACTTATTAGGCATTACGCAATTGATTAGAAAGGAGTGCAATCGCTTTAGCGATTGCGCGGGTTGTCGAGCACTAAACAACCCAAGTTTGGCAAGAAATTTAAATTAACACAAAGACCTACTAGATTTTTAAAAACAAGCAGGTCTGCCAATTGCAATCGCTAAAGCGATTGCATTCCTCATTTTAACTGCGTAACTCCTAACTTATATTTTCTCAAGTGAAAATTTAAAATATTTATTATGATAAGCTGTGTTAGCATTTAGCGTCCTCTAAATAGGATTCTAAAGCAACAACCTTCTTTTGAATTAGAAATTAATGAAAGCATTGCTTTATTAGCTTCACAAATTTCACGAGAAACATATAAACCTAATCCTGTCCCTTTTTTTTCAGTTGTGAAAAAAGGTTCAAATAACTGAGCAGTATAAGAAGGCGGAATTCCTTCGCCAAAATCAATAATATCTAAGTAAGGACTTCTGAAATCATGGCTTATACCTGTTTTTAAACTTAAGCAGGGGCTTTGGTGGCTATACCGTAAACCATTTTCACAAAGATTTGTTAATACTTGGTGTAGTTGGTCATTATCAAAATAAATATATAGGGCTTCTGAGTATTCATTTAAACAAATTTCATTGTTTTTTAAAGCATGACAAGTATTAAATTCATCAATGAATTGTATTAACCATTGATGTAAATCAATAAGTTGTAAATCTGGTTCTTTACGACGACTGATTTGTAAGATTGCTTCGATAATTTTATTCACCCGTCGAGTATTTTTCACTATCATTTCAGATAAACGAGCAGTTTGTTCAATATCCAGTTCTGGAAACTCTGCGGTTTCGTTGCTTTGACATTGTTCTTGTAATAATTGTCCCGCTTGTCCGATAACGCTTAATGGGTTGCGAATTTCATGGGCGATGCTTGCAGTTAAACGCCCCACGGAAGCAAGTTTTAATTGTTGGGCGCGATGGCTGGTAAGCGTTGCATCTTCTAATACAATCAAAACACTGGCGGTATTGTCTTGTGCTAATTCCATAAAAGTCGCTAATACCCCTACTTCTACATACGGTGGAGAAAGTAGCTGAGGCGCAAGATGGGGGTTGCTACGCCAACGTTGAAATTGTTGATATAAAGGGGGTGAAACTGTTTCTAAAGTATAGCCTAGTGGGGTTATTTTCAATTGTAGTAAGCGTAAGGCCGCTTCATTGAGGAGGCGAATACGTTCAACTGCATCTACTACAATAATACCTGAACGGATATTTTGTACAATTTGGGCGTTAAGTCTTTGTAAATATAGGATTTGTAGCCCACGTTCACGCGCTAAAATTTCGCTTTGTCGTACACGTTGTCCTAGATAATAGGAGAGAAAAGCCATTAAAAAGAAGGCAATGCCTAAAATACCAGCATGAGAATAGTTAATATCATCGCTGAACCAGTGATAAGTATTGGCAATCATGCTATGGAGAAGTACGCCTATACTTGCGAGGGCTGCAAAAAAGAAGGCAGTGCGACCAGGAGTAAGAAGTCCGCCCGCAATGACGGCAATCACCAGTAAAACACCCGTGCCGCTGTTTAATCCTCCGCTGCTGTGCATAATAAAAATGCTGAGGATAATATCAATAAAAATTTGGGTAAAAACTTGTACAGAAAAGGCGGGCGCGCGCCGTTTGACAAATTGCAGGCTAATTAGGGCAAAGGCAAAATAAAACCAACAAAGACTGAAAAATAATGAAGGATTATATTGCCCAACCCAGAAGGGAGAAATGCCAAGTAAAAAAGTAGCAATGAAAACTAAAACTAAAGTTAATCTATATAAATTAAAAAGATAAAGTGGTTTCCATTCTATTTGTAATGATTCATCCCATGGGGATTCTATGGATTGTTCAGCTAAAAGTGGTTCTAACATACATTCGCACTGTTTAGCTTAATGCGTAAAAGTAAATCCGTGCATTTCAATGATTTCTTTGGTACGCGGCAGTTTGAGAAATTCTAAAAAATCAAGCGCGGTGGATTTATTCGCCGCCGTTTTGAGTAGCACGGCTTGTTGTTCTAAAGCAGGATATAAAGAGGTAGGTACAACCCAAACAGAACCCGCAGTTTTGCTGGCATATAACATGGATAATGCGGTAAAACCTAACTCTGCTTTACGTTCTAGCACAAAGTTTTTGGCTTCTCCTACCGTTTCAGCAATTAAAAATTTAGTTTCTATGTCTTTTAAATTGCCTAATCCAGCAATGACTTGTTTAGCTGCTGCTCCATAAGCTACTGTCTCTGGATTGGGAATTGCAAGCATATTAAATTCACCTTTGCGTAATACCTCCGCGCCACTACGCACTAAACGGTCATCTAGTGCCCATAATACTAATTTACCTGTTGCATAAGTAAAACGGGTATTAGGCACTGCGTAACCTTCAGTTTCCGTTTGCACAGCGAGTTTTGTATCACTGGTTAAAAAAATGTCAAACGCTTCACCTTGTTTAATTCGTGCATAGAGTTTTCCAGTTGCGCCCGTTTCAAAACTGATAGTATTCCCCGTTTTTTTCTGATATAAATCGCCAAGTTGCCGTAAAACTTGACCAAAATTTACTGGACTTGCAATATGGATATTTTCTGCATAGCTTGCAACACTAAACATTAGCAATAATAAGGTAAAGAGATACTTTGACATTTTAAAAAGACTCCATGTTGGTTTCAGAATCCGCTAACGGTAAAATTAACTCTACAACTACTCCAACAGCGTCCGTGCGATTGCTTAAGCGATATTGCCCTCCAACCCCCCAAACAAGAGAGGCAATCATGGGCAATCCTAGTCCCATGCCTACTGTTTCACCTGTAAATTCTTTTTCTGACTGATAATAAGGTCTCCATACGGTTAACAATTCATTAGGGGCTAAATGTTGTCCATTATCAGCCACCCGAATCCGCGCTGCCCGTTGTTGATATGTTAATTCTACTTTTATCTCTAAGGTAGGTAAGTTCTGTTTATCAGGATAAAATTTGCGCGAATTTTCTAATAATTCTTGCAAAATTGTCCTAAAAGCATGGTGAGATAAGGTTAAACGAGTATTTCTCAAGGATTCTGGTAAATCCAGATGAATAGTGAGCTGCGTAGTTTCACGAAACTCATGAATCAAAGCGTCTAACTGCGCTAGTTGAAATCCTTGCTCTTGATTAAACAACCATTTTGGCGCGTCAATATAGCTAATAATAGACTCAATTTGCTGTTTTAGCTGTTCTAAACCACATTCTGCAACCCTTAGCAAAGTCAATATTTCAGGGCGCATTTTTTCAAGTTCCAAATGCAATTTTAATAACTGAAAAGCGGATAACACAGATAAAGGGGTACGCAATTTATGCGAAACTAAACGTTCAAAACTCCAAGCCCGTTGTCGCTCACGCATTTTTGCATTGACATCGCGTAAGCGAATTAAAAGTTCTTTTTGCGTATTATTGCTGTCTAACTGATGTCGTTCTACTTCTAGCCAAAACGTGCCTGTATGAGGTGTTTCTGGACGGACTAAGTAACAAGTAGCTTTTAAATTGTCTAGCCAAGTAGCCCAAGCAGCCTCAGGTTCACAACTATATTGCATTTGCGCTAGGGATAAAAAATTCTGATTGAGCGGAGCGTCTTCCCCTAAAAATAATTTAGCTTGGCGGTTAGCATAAGTAATTTTGCCTTCAGCATTTAAAATTAAATAACCTTCATTTGCAGACTCAACAACATACGCAAATTTTTGTCGTTCAACCGTTAACAAGCGATAACGATTTAATTTTAAAATAGTTCTAACCCGCGCTCGCAGTTCTACACGGTCATAAGGTTTAGAAATAAAGTCGTCTGCTCCTGCTTCTAAGCCTTGCAAACGCGCTTGTTGTCCATCTAAAGTAGTGACCAAGATAATAGGTAATTCTGCTAAACGTTCATCTTGCCGAATATGTCGACAAACTTCATAACCATTCATACCCGGCATCATAACATCAAGCAAAATTAAATCAGGACATTCTGTACGCGCTTTAACTAACGCATCTCTGCCATTTGTGCATAAAGTTAGTTGATAGCCTTCCCGATTTAATAAATTGGCTAACGCAAAGCGGCTTGCTTCATCGTCTTCAACAATAAGGATGCGGTTATTCATAACGTTTAACTCAATTTTAAGCGTTTATATAGATGATAGTAAGAGTTTGAAATCTTATTATTCTGATTAAGTATAATTCCATCTTTAAAAAAATAACGGAAATAATTATCGCATAAGCATTAGTAAGAACGTAAATAATAAAATATATTTTTACCTGAAATAGGATAACAAACTATTTTTGTAAGTTTATTTGCGCAATAGAAATGATAATAAGAGAAAGGATGTTTTTCTTGCTGGTAATTATTCTTTATACAACAATACAACAATTACAATTAAATATTTATACTTAGGAGTCGTTTAACTGATAAACGAGGACAATAACTGATTGAAAAAGATTTTTAAAAAACTCTAATTTTCATCATTAACTTAGCTTCCTCAAATTACCCCCGTTTTTATGTAAAAAAACTCGGGAATTATGCTTCAAACAACAATAAACTCTATAACTTCTAACACTATAAGTACAAAAAAATTTAATACAAATAGACATTACGCAGTTAATTAAAAAGGAATGCAATCGCTTTAACGATTGCAATTGGCAGACCTGCTCGTTTTTGAAAATCTAGCAGGACTTGGGTTATTGAGTTCTCGGCAACCCGCGCAATCGCTAAAGCGATTGTACTCCTTATTTGAACTGCATAATTCCTAACAAAGTTTAAAAATAATGATTAATTTATCTTAAATTAGGTTGTGATTCAATGTTTAAACCCCTTGCTTTATTTATTGGCTTACGCTACACCCGTGCAAAACGTCGTAATCATTTTATCTCGTTTATTTCATTAACCTCAATGCTGGGAATTACTTTAGGCGTAACTGCCTTAATTGTCGTTTTATCTGTCATGAATGGTTTTGAAAAAGAATTACGCTCCCGCATGTTAGGCATGACCGCCCATGGCTTTATTCTTTCTTTAGAAGGGAGCATGCCCAATTGGCGTGGATTAGTTCCTACCTTACAGCATATTCCTGAACTTAAAGGGGCAGCCCCTTATATTCAAGGGCAAGCCATGCTCACACATAATGAAAATGTTTTTGGCGCGATGCTTCAAGGCATTGACCCTGCTCTGGAAAAAACGATTTCAGAAATTCAAAATAAACTCATTGCAGGACACTTAGACAGTTTAAAAACAGGAGAGTTTAATGCCATCATTGGTAGTGAACTCGCCTCAAGTTTAGGCGTGCAACTGGGCGATAAAATCACGGTTGTTGTCCCCCAAGCCAATGTAACTCCCGTTGGTGTACTGCCGCGTATGAAACGTGTAACAGTAACGGGAATTTTTACCATCGGAATGCACGAATTTGACAGCGGCGTAGTCGTCATGAATTTAGAAGATGCTGCAACTCTGCTGCGTTTACCTGAAGGCAATGTACATGGTATCAACTTAAAATTCAGTGATATGTTTGAAGCCCCGCGTTTAATTAATTCTATCAAATCACAACTGCCCATCGGTTATCGCGCGTTTGACTGGACATATAGACATAAAAATTTCTTCTCAGCCGTACAATTAGAAAAACGTGTAATGTTCATCATTTTAACCCTCATTATTGCCGTCGCGGCGTTTAATATCGTTTCAACTCTTGTGATGGTCGTCACCGATAAACAAGCCGACATTGCCATTTTACGCACTTTAGGCGCAACGCCCCGCACTATCATGTCTATTTTCATGGTGCAAGGCACAGTAATTGGCGTGATTGGCACAGCCGTTGGCGCACTGCTAGGCATTAGTTTAGCAGCGAATATTGAAACGGTTGTGCCCGCCATTGAACAAGCTTTCCATTTCAAAATTTTTCCGCCTGATGTGTACTATATCAGTGATTTACCTTCTGATTTACGCATGGAACAAGTCTATTTTATTATTGGCTGGTCACTGATTATTAGTTTTATTGCCACTGTCTATCCCGCATGGAAAGCTGCACGCACACAACCCGCAGAGGCATTACGCTATGAATAATGTTACTGACTTATCAAACACTGAAATTGTATTAGACTGCCAAAATGTCAGTAAAAGCTTTAGTGAAGCAGAACTGAAAGTTACCGTTCTGAACGACATCAGTTTGCAAGTGCGTAAAGGCGAACAAATCGCCATCGTTGGCAGTTCTGGCTCGGGTAAAAGCACCCTGTTACATTTACTTGGTGGCTTAGATATTCCTACTCAAGGCACAATTCTCGCGGCAGGCAAAAATTGGCAAACGCTTAATGAAAGTCAACGCGGTTCGTGGCGCAATCAAACACTTGGCTTTATCTACCAATTTCATCACTTACTCGCAGAATTTACTGCCTTAGAAAATGTATGTATGCCGCTATTAATTCGTGGGTTATCCGTTAAAGAAGCCCAAGAACGCGCGCGGGCTATTTTAGACGATGTCGGCTTAGCTAAACGGCTACAACATAAACCAGGCGAATTATCTGGCGGTGAACGCCAACGTGCTGCCATTGCCCGCGCTTTAGTCACTGAACCACGTTGTGTGCTTGCCGACGAACCGACAGGCAATTTAGACCGCCAAACCGCCGAGCAAGTCTATGAACGCATGTTAAAATTAAACCAAAGTGCGGGCACAAGCTTAATTGTCGTCACACACGACATGAACCTTGCCCAACAAATGCAACGCACTTTACAGTTGCGTGACGGACAATTAGTTAATTAAACCGATAATTAACTTAGATTCGGTGAGATATTCAATAAAAACAAAAACCTACTAGGTTTTCGAGACCTAGTAGGTTTGTTGGTATGAATTTAAAGGACTACTTGTCCTAATAACTCATTGACTTTAAATTTCTTATTCGCCGAATTTGCATTAATTTAATACTAAAAACACTTAAAACGCCCTGCTTTAGTACAACCACAATCAGCCGCTAAACCGCTAAAAATGTGTGAGGATTGTAAAAAAATGAAAAACTTAGAAAAACCCCAAGAGCTAGACATTACGCCCTATCTCAAACTCATGATAGAAAAACAAGCCTCTGATATTTTTTTCACCGTCGGCTCACCGGTGCGACTCAAAATAGAAGGACAATTAAAAACCGTAGGAAAAGTGCTTATCACCAGTTCCATGATGCAAGCCATCGCGCAAAGCATTGTGAGTGATGCACAACGCATTGTATTTGAAAAAACTTTAGAATTAGACTTTGCCTACAAAATGCAAACAGAACAAGGCGAAGAACGCTTTAGAACTAACATGTTTAAGCAAAAAGGCGAAATTTCTATTGTGATGCGCTATGTGCGGGCAAAAATTCCCTCTTTTGATAACTTACATTTGCCGCCCGTGTTGAAAAAAATGATTATGCAAAAACGCGGATTAATTTTAATGGTTGGTGCGACAAATTCAGGAAAATCAACCACATTAGCGGCAATGATGGACTTTCGCAATGAAAACCACGCAGGGCATATTGTCACCATTGAAGACCCCATTGAATTCATTCACCCGCATAAAAAATCCTTGGTAAATCAACGAGAATTAGGATTAGATACCCATTCATTCCTCAAAGCATTACGCAGTTGTATGCGCGAAGCTCCTGATGTTGTGCTGGTTGGCGAGATTCGCGATAAGGAAACCATGGAGGCAGCACTAGAGCTATGTAATACTGGACATTTAGCAATTTCTAGCTTACACGCGAATAACGCTTATCAAGCATTGCAGCGGATTGTTAACATGTTTCCCACCGACCGCCACAAAGAATTATTAATGGATTTAGCTTTAAACGTGGTGGGGATTATTTCGCAACGTTTAATTTTAGGCGTAGATGAAAAACGAGTTGCGGCGGTAGAAGTCATGGTAAATTCGCCTTATATTTCTGAATTAATTTTAAAAGGGCGAATTGATGAAATTAAAGAAGCAATGAAAGACAGCACTGTAGAAGGGATGCAAAGTTTTGATACTGCATTGTATAATCTTTATCGTGAAGGACGCATTACTTTAGAAGAAACTTTAAGCAATGCAGATTCTCGTACTAACTTAGAAGCTAAAATTAATTTTGGTTAGTTATTTAAGCATCTTGATAGCGGGTAACACCTTGATAGCCCGCTATTTCATCCGCAAAATAAATACCTTGTTCTAAAGTGCTCACCATTGGAATCACAGTTTGACTTGCACCATTTTCTTCAGAAATTTGATTAACTAATGCAAAACAAACTACAGGCTCTAATTGTTCTTGTCCAGCCTCATTTTTAAACAATACCCACCAATGATTAGCAGGGAGAATTTGTTGAATCGTGCGTGTATACATGATGATAGCTTGATAACATGAGTTAAATAGAAATTAAAAAATATGAACTATAAAATTCAAAATGCTTTATTCCTACAAGTCAATCATTTTTTCTTTAATTCATTCTTTAAAAAAGTTAAAGAAATTGATTTGTTGTTGCAAATGTCCTGCTTGCTGACGTAAGGATTGACTAATATTATTTACTTCTTCCATTAAGCCTGCATTATTCTGCGTTGCTTCATCCATTTGCATTACTGCTTTATTAACTTCCTCAATTCCTTCAGCTTGCAATTGACTACTACTACTCACAGTATTAATTAATTCACTGGTTTGTTGAATAGTTTTTACAATGTTTTGTAAAACACTGCCAGAATGAGTAACTAATAAACGTCCTTCATTCATTTTAAGTAAACTTTCTTGAATTAATCCTTTAATTTCTTTTGCAGCAGTAGCACTACGTTGCGCTAAATAACGAACTTCAGTAGCAACTACATTAAAGCCCCGTCCTTGTTCACCCGCCCGCGCGGCTTCAATAGCTGCATTTAAAGCCAATAAATTTGTTTGAAATGCAATATCATCAATCACACCAATAATATCGGTAATCCGTTCACCGCTTTCCGTAAAACTACACATTGCTTTAATTGCATTTTCTAAAGCCCGTTGTCCATCAATAATAGCGACAGAAGTTTCTCCCATCATTTCTTTTGCAGCTTTAGTATGCACTGCATTGCCTTGTACTGAATGGGTCATTTGTTCCATATTTGCAGCAGTTTGCTGTAAAGCAGCAGCATGTTGCTCTGTACGCTGTCCTAAAATTTCATTCGCTTCACTAATTTCATTTGCCGCTTGATTAATATTGTCGGCGGTTTGTTGAATTAAAATAATAATATTTGTTAAAGTTTTAATCGTGGTATTTAAATCTAATTTTAAATCTGCTAATGCTCCTTGATATTCCTTAGTCACCGTTTTAGTCAAATTTCCTGATGCTAACGCATTAAAAACCTGATGCAATTCTTCAATTAAAGTTTGAATATAATTTAAGGAACTATTTAATGCAGTCCCCATAATTTTATGAAAACCTTCTTTATTAACAATATTAACTCGCTGACGGAAATCACCATTTTCTGCCGAATGGATTACTTGATTAACTTCTTGCCCAATTGCGACTTCCACTGTACGGTCGCGCCATTCAGTTACCCAACCTAAACGCTGTCCATCATTAAATACGGGACTAATAATAATATCAAAATATAAATCTTCTACATTAAAAGAGCAGCTATAGGAACTATCTAGTTGCTCTAAAAATTCTCGTTGATGTGTAGGGAAAATATCGGTTTCTCTACCTTTTAAATCACGAGAATCAAAATCAGGCATTTTTTGTTTTAATTTAGTTTCATATTTTTTAAATAACTGAGTAGCTGCCTGATTAATATACAATACTTGATGTTGATTATCAGAGATGAAAATATTAATAGCTGCTTGGTCTAAAGCTTGATTAATCCGTTGTGCGGCTTCATTACTTTCACGGATTTTATTATAAATACTTTGTAAATTATCACGCATTGCATTAATAGAAAACGCGATTTTCCCAATTTCATCTCGCCCAAACTCAGGAAGTCGTTCATTAAAACCAGTATTATTATTCAATAAATTATTTAATGCTTTTAGCATTAAACGAATAGGATTAACAATTAAACGCTGTCCTAACCAAATTGAAGAAAATGCCATTACAATAGTAAGCATTAATGCAACAAATAGAATTATTTTTAAATAGGTGACTTTAGTTTTGGAAGCTATTTCTAACCCGCGACTGCTTTCTTGCAATATGTTAAATAAGGGTTGCCATGATTTATGAATTTCATGGGTTGCATCATAAAAAGTATCGCTGACAATATCTACTTGAGGATTAAGTAAAATATTTAAGTGCATAGCTAAATATTGCCATTGTTGTTTTACTTTAATTAATAATACTTGATTTTCTGGATTAGGAGCGCGCAAATAAACTTGTGTGCCTCCCACATTTTCAATAAATCCCCCTTGTTGTAAAGCAACTAAACTTCTATCAAATAAGCTTTGCCATTCTAAAAGTTGTTTACGCAACTCATCAGTAGTGGAAGAACTTTCTAAAGCAAGAACTAATTCATGCACTTTAGCCTGCATATTCAGCATTAAAATAGATTGACGACTTGCAATATTTAATTGCTCCGCATCCGTTGTTTGTGTGTGCACAACGTATAATGTGCTAAAAACAGTTAATAAAATAAACAAAACAAAACAACTGATAACAAAAATAAATTTATGTAAAATGCTGTTAGCAATAAAGTGCATTATTTGTTTATCCTTTAAGCTGTTTTATAAAACCGTGTGAATAATAAACATAGTTAAGCTTCAATAAAACACTATTTAAAGGGTTGCTTAACTATGTTTAAAGACACTACTTAACGCCAACAAAACGTTGTTTAATGACTTTTTGCCCTTCTGGTGATAAAGTCCAATCTAAGAAACTTTTAACTTCGCCTTGAGGTTGTCCTTTAGTCACAAAATATAAAGGACGAGAAATGGGATAACCTTGATTATTTACATTAGCATCATGTCCTTCTACTTTCAAAGGCTTTACTCCCTTAGCTTCACTTAAAAAACTAAAACTAAGTTGTCCAATTGCACCGCGTTCTCTTGCGATGGAGGGAATCATTTTTGCGTCAGGGGTTACAACTTCAACGCCTTGATAAGGCGTGTCTCCTAATACTTTCTTTGCAAAAACGCTATAAGTTGCTGAGGTTTCTTTAACAACATAAGGCCTAATCGCTAAATTTTCACCCCCAACTTCAGACCAGTTTTTAATTTGCCCCGTAAAAATTCCTTTTAACTGTGCAAAACTGAGTTCTTTAACAGGATTGTTTTCATTGACCAATGCAGCAATGGCATCTTTAGCGATTAAAGTGGCAACTACGCCATTATCTAAAAAACGTTGTTCGACATCGCGTGCCACGCCGCCTAATGCGCAACTGCCCCGCATCGCACATTGTTCTCCGCCGCTGCTTTCGGGCACTGTGTTTAACGTGAATGTGCTTGCTGTATAAACTTTACCCGCGTCTTCCAAAAATTTGCCAATGGTAGAAGAACCTTCATAATTAATAGTTCCAGCGTTAGCTAAAAAGGGAAAACAACCCAAAAACAATACAGTATAAAAAGTTTTTTTCATGATGATGTCCTATGTGACGCGAAGAATGAAAAAACAAGACAAATATTAAGTAATATTGTCATGTTTATTATAAGTCGTCTGCAACAAAGTAGGGGAAAATCCATAACGCTAATGATTAGTATTAGGATATGCTTTTTTGAGAAAGTTGCCAAAAAATTCTCTAATAAAATGAATTATAAAATATTTTATTTTTCTCAATGATTGAGAATAAATAACAAATGAAAAACTTGAAGAGTCTGATAAATATCAAGACTACCCTGCTATTTAAACTAAACTTATCTTTGTAACAGCTTGTTACAATCCCTTATCTCTTTTTCTTTATTTTTTAAATAATTAAAACTTTATGAATTCTTTTAATCTTTCAGGTTTAAATACCGTACAACAAACTGCGGTTAAACATTTAGAGTCGCCCTTATTGGTGCTTGCGGGCGCGGGCAGCGGTAAAACGCGAGTCATTACACATAAAATCGCGTGGTTAATTGAAAAAATGGGCTATGCACCAAATAGCATCGCCGCCGTCACTTTTACCAATAAAGCCGCCCGCGAAATGCAACAACGGGTTGGGCAATTGTTGCGCGGAAAAACGACAGGGTTGCAAGTGTCGACCTTTCATACATTTGGTTTGCAATTGCTGCGACAAGAAGTTAAGGCTTTGGGTTATAAACCAAATTTAACAATTTTAGACACACAAGATTGTGTGACGGTGTTAAAAGAATTGCTAGAACGGGGTGATAAAGTGGATGCACAAACAATTAGCGATTTACAAAGTTTAATCAGCCAATGGAAAGGCGAGTTAATCAATGCGGAAAAAGCCGCGATGATAGCAACAGATGCAAAAAATCGTTACGCCGCCTTAGTTTATCGCGATTATGTGCAACAATTGCGTGCCTATAATGCCGTAGATTTTGATGATTTGATTTTATTACCCGTGCAACTTTTTCAAAAACACCCCGAAGTTTTGCAACGCTGGCAGCAAAAAATCCGTTATTTACTCGTTGATGAATATCAAGACACTAATTATTGCCAATATGAATTAATTAAATTACTGACGGGCAAACTAGGACAATTTACCGTAGTAGGTGACGATGACCAATCTATTTATGCGTGGCGGGGTGCGCGTCCAGACAATTTAAAACAATTAGCAAAAGATTATCCACGTTTACAAGTGATTAAATTAGAACAAAATTATCGCTCTAGTCAAACAATTTTAAAAGCAGCAAATCATGTAATTGCTAATAATCCGCACTTATTCAATAAACAATTGTGGAGTGACAAGGGACACGGCGAAGCTATTCGGGTATTAATTACCAAAGATGAAGACCACGAAGCCGAGCGGGTAGTGCATCAATTAATTCAACATCAATTTAAACAACGCACTCAATTTGAAGATTATGCGATTTTATATCGCAGTAATCATCAAGCCAAAGCCTTTGAAAAAGTGCTGCAATTACATCGCATTCCGTATTTTATTAGTGGCGGCACGTCATTTTTTGCACGGGCAGAAGTCAAAGATATTTTGGCGTATTTGCGGGTAATCGTGAATCCAGACGATGACGCGGCATTTTTGCGGATTGTCAATGTGCCACGGCGCGAAATTGGCGCGACAACTTTACAAAAATTAGGACAATACGCACAACAACGCCATGTGAGTTTATTTAAAGCCTGTTTTGAAGTGGGATTGACCAGTCAATTGAATGAGCGGACATTGGGAGCATTGCAAAAATTTATTTTTTGGTTGAAAAAATTAATAACGCGTGCGACGATAGATAATCCAATGTTATTAGCAAAAGAAATCATAGAAACAGTTGCTTATGCCGCATGGATGCGCAGTCAAACCGATGAGAAAACTGCTGAAAGACGCATGGAAAATGTGAATTACTTATTAAATTGGTTAGATGAAGTACATAAACGTGATGGAAAAACTTTAGAAGAATTAGTTGCGCATGTCACGCTGGTTGATAATTTAGAACGACAAGGCAAAGATGAGCAAAAATTGGGCGTAGCGTTGATGACCTTGCACGCGGCAAAGGGTTTAGAATTTCCGTTTGTGTTTATGGTGGGCATGGAAGAAGAGTTATTACCACATCAAAACAGTTTGCAAGAAGAAGGCTTGCAAGAAGAGCGACGGTTAGCATATGTAGGCATTACACGAGCGCAGCAAGGGCTGACATTTAGTTTAACGCAACGCCGCCAACGCAATCGAGAGACTGTAACCCCGAAGCCAAGCCGTTTTTTAGCAGAGATTCCTAAAACTTTACTGGAATGGGAAGGACAAGGCATGCCAGTTTCAGAAGAAAAACGCATAGAAACGGGAAAAACGAATCTTGCTATGTTAAAAGATATGCTAAAACGCTAAAGATTTGAATTTTAACTGTCAACTTTAAGGAACTTATAATGCACCGCGTAAAAGATAAATACGTTAATCCCTTTACTGACTTTGGATTTAAGAAATTATTCGGCAGTGAGCTGAATAAAGATTTATTAATTGACTTTCTTAACGAGTTATTAAACAAAAATACAGGAAAAATAGTTGATTTAACGTATTTACCCCCTGAACAACTTGGACGAGCGATTGATTATCGCAAAGCCATTTTTGATATTTATTGCAAGAATGAACAAGG
>JACCEE011953681.1_pt1 | contig 17630 bp, 14 predicted proteins | sample 7449931 | NCBI WGS metagenome assembly JACCEE01 (sample SAMN15323457, study PRJNA562643) | freshwater metagenome | isolation source: river surface water | place: USA:Blue River Watershed | collected 2017-08-19 | reverse complement strand
TATTGGTTGCCGGTTAGAGCACAATTCTTTTAAAAAGCTTAATTACGAAAAATAACAGCCAAAGGTTAACATCTATTTTGTATGTTTGTTTCTGGCTAAAAAAGTAATAATGCAAAATTCTCCTAAACATCCATTCCACGGAATCCGACCCGGAAAAATTCTCATCCCCATCGTCATCGGCTTTGGATTTATAGGATATATGCTTTACGACGAATTCAATCCGGAGGCATTTAAAAACATTCACTTGGGCTGGCAGGCAGGCCTGTTTTTAGGGTTGGCCCTCTTCTTCATGCTGGGGCGCGACATTGGCTACATTATTCGCCTAAGAGTTCTATCCGACAACAAGCTAACATGGATGCAATCGCTGCGAATTGTAATTCTTTGGGAGTTCACCTCGGCAATAACGCCATCGGCAATTGGAGGTACAAGCGTTGCGATTTTATACGTTCACAAAGAGGGTCTATCTATAGGACAAAGTTCGGCCGTTGTAATGGCCACCTCGCTGTTGGATGAGTTTTACTTTATCATCATGTTCCCCATTCTACTGCTTTGGGTAGGTCACTTCGACCTGTTCAACATTTCGATGGGAGATGCTAGCCTTACAAATCAAATGCTGACGGTAGCATGGACAGGATACCTTATAAAACTCGCGTATCTTCTGGTGCTTAGCTATGGCATGTTTATCAACCCGAGGGGACTAAAATGGCTACTGCTAAAAGTCTTCAAGCTTCCCATTCTTCGAAAATGGAAGCAGGGCGCAAACCAAGCCGGATCGGATATTGTTAAAAGTTCGCTTGAGCTCCGACAGAAGAGTGCAAAATATTGGATCAAGGCATTTGGAGCCACATTCATATCGTGGACATCGCGCTACTGGGTAGTAAACATGCTGCTGCTGGCCTTCTTTCTGGTAAATGATCACTTGCTTATTTTTGCCCGCCAGCTGGTTATGTGGATTATGATGCTGGTTAGCCCCACCCCCGGTGGCAGCGGGTTTGCCGAGTATATTTTCACCGTTCTGCTTGGCGAATTCATTCCCGTAAATGCCGATATCAAGCAGAGCACAGTGGTTGCGCTGGCATTTCTGTGGAGAATGTTCTCCTACTACCCCTACCTCTTCATCGGAGTTTTTGTGTTCCCTCGATGGATTAAAAAGAAATTTATTCACTCAAATAAGTAACCATGGAACTCTACATCATAACAGGAACAAGCCGTGGAATAGGACTTGCGCTAGCAAAGCGTGCACTGAATCAACCCAACACCGCGGTGCTCGGTATTGCCCGCACCAACAGCTTTTCTCATCCAAACTTTATGTTTCAGCAGGCAAACCTTACCTCCGTAGATGTGGTCAATGCCATTGAATTTCCTGCTGATACAGGTTTTTCAAAAATTGTTTTAGTGAACAATGCCGGAATGCTTGGAGATGTTCACCACTTGGGCGAAATGGAAAGCCAAAGCATTATTGAAACTATTGCCATAAATATAACAGCACCAGCACTTCTTCTCAACCGCTTCTTGAACTTCTACGCTAAAAGCAAGGCTCAAAAGGTAGTTATCAACATTTCGTCCGGAGCAGGGCGTCGATCTATTCCATCGTGGTCGGTCTACTGCACCACCAAAGCGGCCCTCGATATGCTTTCGAAGGTGGCGCAGCACGAACAAATTGAGAAAGGAACAAATACCAAAATATTCTCTGTGGCACCGGGTGTGGTCGATACAGCCATGCAGGAGCAGATACGCAGTGTCGACAAAACAAGCTTCAGCCAAGTAGACGACTTTCGTGAATTGAAGCAAAAAGGGTTGCTTGAAACGCCCGAAAGCGTTGCCGAAAAACTTTTTCGCCTAGCCAATCAACCGGATAAGTTTAGCGAAGTATTGCTCGACGTTCGCAAGTTCTAATCGAACTATTTGCCTCTAAAAAATTTCTGTAGCGATTCGAAAATTGGAAGTCCACCCGAATTCCCCGACGACGCCAAAACTGCTCGTTCGGGGTGGGCCATCATGCCCATTACGTTCTTATTTTCGTTGCATATAGCGGCAATATTCTCCACCGAACCATCAGGGTTAAAATCGACCGACAGGTTTCCAAACCTATCGCAGTAGCGCAAAAGAATCTGCCCACCAATTCGCATATCCAACAGGTCCGACTGGCTTGCGTAATACGCTCCTCTGCTGTGGGCAATAGGAACCCTAATAATGGTGCTACCATCAATATTCCAAGTTATAGCGGTATGGCGAGAGTCCGACAACAGGTATACATTCTTACAAATAAATCGGCCCCCAACGTTTGGTCGTATCTCTCCGGGCAACAGCCCCAACTTACATAGCGCGTAAAAGCCATTCCCGATCCCCCACACATAACCACCGCGCTTGGCAAAGCTGGCAATCTCCTTCAGAATAGGCGATGGAGTCTCCTCCTCTACAAAGTTGGCCCCCTGAACGTATCCACCGGTAGTAACCAAAAGATCAACACCCTTAAGCGAATCGTCCTTATGCCAAATTTCCACCACATCCCATGTTGTAACCTCTTTAAAAGCGGCTATCACATCGCGATGACTCTCTGAATCAGGAAACACAACAACACCAACCTTCATTTGAACTATTGATATGTAATTTAAAAAACAGATCTCTACACCAATTCTTCTCCAAATATAGCCATTTTGTCCGCCATTCTTCTCCTTCCGGAATTTAGATATGCAACCAACGATAAAACAGCAATATCAACACACTCCTAAACACCTAAAATCCTAAATTGCTAAACGCCTAATTACCTTTCTACAAATTTTGTAAATTGCCGGCACATAACCGACAACAATGGCTCGCTACATTCGATACTCTATGCTAACTATTTTCTCTGCAATTGTGTTACTGATCCTGTTCTTTGTTGTAACAGAGTATCGTCCAAAGCCGCACGAGAATATTCTAACAACATCCTCACCCACCAAAATAAACGCAGACACCCTCACCATTGTCACTTGGAATATCGGATACGCAGGGCTCGGCAAGGAGATGGATTTCTTCTTCGATGGAGGAAAAAAGGTTCGTGACACCAAAGATGCCACAGAAAAAAAACTGAAAGCCATAGAACAGCGGCTGCAAGAGTTTGATGTAGATTTTATAATCCTTCAAGAGATAGACAAGTGCTCGAAGCGTTCGCACAAAATTGATCAGGTATCATCAATAGAAGCAGCCCTGCCAAGATTCAATTCAAATTTCTGCCTAAACTACAACTCCATTTTTGTGCCAACACCAACTTTTGAACCATATGGCAAGGTGGTCTCCGGATTAATGACCCTCTCGACCGAAGCACCCCAGAGCGCTACTCGCATCTCACTTGGGAGCAAGTATCCTTGGCCGAGGAGGCTCTTTATGCCCAAGCGCGCAATGTTAGAAACACGCTTTTTACTCGCCTCCGGGAAAGAGTTGGTTTTGCTAAACACCCACTGTGAGGCCTTCGATAGCGGCAACCTTCGCCGAGTGGAGATGAAGACAATTAGAGCAAAGGTTCAAGCGGAATATGCAAAAGGCAATGCAGTGATTGTTGGAGGCGACTGGAACCAAAATCCTCCGGGGGTATCAACTCCAACAACAAAAGACTTTAACCCAATTCAGATTGCTCAAGATTATGCTCCCGTGGGGTGGAGTTGGGCATACCCCTCCGAACCAACAAACCGATATCTCTATGAACCTTACAAACAGGGAGAAACGCTGACTACCCTCCTCGATTTTTTTCTGCTATCGCCAAATATAAAACCACTATCGATCAACCGAATAGATCTTGGATTTGAAAACAGCGATCACAACCCTGTGATTATGAAATTTATGCTTTACAACAAGGCTGACTAAAATCACCTTTCACACTGGCTTTCTCAGCACGATAATTCCTACTTTCGCCGCGGGAATTAAACTATGAATCTGAGAAATGGTGAACTTTAAACTTCTAGGAATAGCACTAATGTTCGTTACCCTATCGGCCATTGCCGTTGGGCAAACGGAACGCAACGGAACGGACAGCCTCAAGGCTACAGTTGCTGAAACGCCGTTATTTTCGCTTTCAGGCGATATAAAAAGCCGTCACACCTGGCGTGGTGGGCTCACTTGCTCTGCATGGAACGTCCAGCCAACCCTAAACATGAATATCAAGAACCTCACCCTTGGAGCGTGGGGTTGCTACACGGTGGACAATAGTTACTCAGAAATTGATTTGTATGCGAGTTACAAGTTGGGCAACTTCTCTGCAACGCTACTAGACTACTACAACCCAATAGAAGGAGTAAAGAAGAATGACTTTTTCAACTACAATGCCGATACAACGCGCCACCTTGTGGATGTAAACGTTAAATTTCATGGCACAACCAACTTCCCTGTTTACATTATGGCAAGCACGCTGATTTACGGTGTTGATAAAAAGCCAAACACAACACAAAACAGATACTCTACATATTTTGAGGCAGGCTACACCCTCAATCTAAATGCCGATCAACGCGTTGATTTCTTCATGGGAGGAACACCACATAAGTCGTACTACGCCAACGAGGCTGCAATTGTCAACGTCGGCATGACTGTTCATCAAAACATAAATGTTTTAGGACAATACAAACTTCCCCTTTACATCTCAATGATTGTTAATCCAACCTACGAGAACATCTATTTTGTAATAGGCACTACAATTCATTAGTGTATAAAAGATGATATAAATCAAAAAATATTATCAAAGAGGGCAATCCATAAGGAGATTGCCCTTTTTTTTTTAATTTAGCGAAGTGTTGTTTGTTGCACCAACATGTATTTTTTTTCTTTACACCTCTTGTGTTCCTAGGGTTTTATAATACCTCCTAGGTTTTTTGGCATTTAAAAATGAAGGAATTATTATGAATATTACCGATCAAGATCTGCAGTTTTTTGTGTTAGCGCTTAAAAACTCGTCCAGCTACGATCTTACGGAGTATTCTGATAAGTCGTTAAAGAGGCGAATGCTAAAAATACTTACCGACAACAACATGGATCTGAACACCCTTGTCGGCACCTTAAAAACGAACAAGGAGTTTACCGAACGTATAGTTAGGGAAATCACTGTAAACACGACCGAACTCTTTCGTGACCCGCAAATTTGGCAAACGCTAAAATACAGGGTATTGCCCCGATTTAAGAACAACAAAACCATTAACATCTGGCATGCCGGTTGCTCTACCGGGCAAGAGGTATACTCCATGATGATTCTGCTGAACGAAATGGGGCTGTTTGAAAAGGCAAAGGTATTTGCCTCCGACATCAATACAGACGTGCTGGATCAAGCAAAAAAGGGAGTCTACAAGTATCGCTTCAACATTGGCTATCTCGACAACTTCGACAAGGTAATTAAGCAAAACCCCTTCAACTACGAAGAATTCAACGAGGTTCCCTATGAAAAATACTTCGATATCGACAAAGTTAAGGACACCCTTGTAATGAAGAAATTTCTTACCGAGAAACCCATCTTTCGCAAGCACGACTTGGTAAAGGACGGCAACCTCTTCTTTGCAAAGTTCGACCTTATCCTTTGCCGTAACGTTATTATTTACTTCAACTACAGCTTACAGAACAAGGTTTTTGACCTTTTCAACAGCAACTTATACCCCAAGGGGGTGCTTGTGCTAGGAATGCACGAAACCATTCTTGGACCACATGCCATTAAATTTGAAAAACTCGGACAGTTCTACGTAAAAAAATAGTTATTGCCGACACATCATACACGATATAAGCCATGAAGCAGTTTCTTCGGTTAGACATACATAAAAAAATACACCTCACAGTAATTGCGCTGTTGATTGTGCTCTACACTGCATCAGCCGTAATTCTTTTCTTTTTCACAAAAGCTAGGACCGATAGCCAGAATGAGAAAACAATGGTTCAAATCCTCACAGACATTAGTAACGCCTCAGAAATTGTTGATGCGCAAACAAAACCTGGGTTCGACTCCGAAGATAAGCAACTCCTAAAAAATATTTTCCACCAATCATACGTCTACCCCGGCTTATTCCCATACATGATAGACGATAAAGGGTTTATCATTGTTGACCTTTTCAGAGAAGGACAAAAAGTAAGAAGGGATATCTTTGAGAAAATCCAATCTGAATCGAAAAAAGAGGGAAGTTTTGACTACACCGAGGAATCAAAAAACGGAAACATCAGCAAAACCTTACACTTCAAATATTTCAAACCGTTCAACAGCTATATTTGCTTTGCCGTTGACGAATCGCAACTAGACGATGAACTCTCGGCAAACAGAATATTTGTTGGGCTAATTGTCATATTTATCATCCTGATCTTCTACTACGGCGTAAAACTAATTCTTGGTCCACTCTCTACCGACATTAAAAAACTTAGCACTGCCATAAATACTATGACCGAAGGTGTACTCCCCGAGGCACTTCCAAATGCAAGAGATGACGACTTTGGCCATCTCATTGAATCGACTAACAAGCTGATCACAAACCTTAGCCAAACAGCCATGTTTGCTGAGGAAATAGGAAAAAACAACCTGCATGCCCATTTCACACCTGCAAGCCCACACGATGTGCTAGGTAATGCATTGGTTAGTATGCGCGAAAGCCTAATAAGAACACAAAAGGAAGAAGAAATTCGAAAAGCAGAGGAGGAGAAACAAAATTGGGTAACAGTTGGATTGGCAAAATTCTCTGAAATCCTTCGTCAAAACAATAACGACCTTACGCTCCTTTCCGAAAATGTAATTCAGCAGCTCATCAACTACCTCAATGCAAACCAAGGAGGAATATTTGCCCTGAACGAAGAGGAAGGCCATGAAAAAGCGCTCGACTTAGTTGCATCATTTGCATATAATCGCAAAAAACACCTTACCAAGCAAATTTTGCTTGGCGAAGGCTTGGTTGGAACTTGCGCTATTGAAAAGCAGACCATTCATCTTAAAGAGATTCCTGAAGGATATATTACCATTACATCCGGCTTGGGCGAAGCAACGCCAACCAACCTGTTGATCGTTCCGCTAAAACTTGAGGATAGCGTTTTTGGAGTTATCGAGATTGCATCTTTCAACGATTTTCTGCCACATGAAATTGAGTTTGTAGAAAAACTAAGCCACAGTATTGCCTCTACCCTCTCCAGTGTTAAAATAAACCTTCGAACAACATACCTGCTTGAACAATCGCAGCAGCAGCGAGAAGAGATGGCCGCTCAAGAAGAAGAGATGCGCCAAAACATGGAGGAGATGCAAGCCACACAGGAAGAGATGCAGCGCAAAACAGCCGAACTTCAGGCGGTAAATACGGCCATCGACGAGGCACTTCTACAGGGCGAATTGGAAATAGACGGTTCGATTATCAGTATCAACCAAAACCTGCTAAACACGCTAAACCTTGGGCGCGACGAGGTAATGGATAAATCTATATTCCAGCTAGCACCCGCAACAACGGCAAAAGAACTCAAAAACATTTGGAGTAGCGTAAGTTCAGGAAACAGCGAAAAGGGCATCTTTCACTTCACCACGCTTGATGGTGACGATCGCTACCTAATGCTAAGCTTTAGCCCAGCATTCGACGAGATGGGCAGCTTCATCAAAATTCTTATTCTTGGTCAGGATGTTACCGAGACTAAAAAACTGGAGCAAACAGCAAAACAACAGGCTGAAGAGATAGAAAAGAACCTTGAACGAATTGAGCAAGAGCAAGAAACTGCTAAAGTTAGGCAAAAAGAGATCAACGCCATGCTATTTGCGCTAAATCAAGATGTTATTGTTTCTGAAATGACCGGAGATGGAGTAATTACCTTCATCAACCAGCGGAACGTTGACATTCTTGGTGACACACCCGATAAAATTGTTGGTAAGGCCCACAGAGAACTCGACTTCACGGCAAAAAATAACCCCGAAGCCTACAATAAATTCTGGAACAGTCTTATGAACGGTATTTCTCAGGAGAGAATTTTTTCGCTAAAAGTCGGTTCCGAAACAAAGTGGATACGAGAACAATACACTCCAGTACCCGACGAAAATGGCTCCATATTTAAGATTATCACCCTTGGTTATGATATTACGGCAGAAAAGGTAAATGAACAAGAGGTAGAAAGGCTTAAAGCGGAATTGGCCAATCGGAAACAGTAGTTTAAAGTTTAAAACGAAACAGAATATGTACGAAATAGGGATAGTAGATACCCGAAATGTAATAAAATCGATCAAAGATACTTTTGGTTACGACTTTACCGATTTTGCCATCACCACTTTTCGGCGGCGGATCGATGCAGTAATCAACAACAATAAGTTGAGAGATGCAGACAGCTTAATTCAAAAGTTGCAGAGCGATAAACAGTTCTTTGACCAATTTTTACTCGACATTTCCGTTGATACTACAGAGATGTTTCGTGACCCGTCACTCTGGCGCTACCTTAAAGATAAGGTATTACCGGAATTAGGAAAGGGTCCAACCAAAGCCAAGATATGGGTAGCAGGTTGGGATTCCGGAGAAGAGTTATACACCTTGGCAATTGTGCTAAAAGAGATGAATCTGCTTAACCAAGTTCAAATTTATGCAACCTCGTTTAGCGATGCCAAGTTAGCAAGAACGAAAGAGGGTATTGTAGACCCGAAACAAATTGAGGTAGATGAAGCAAACTATGAACGCTACAACGGTTCTTTTACTTTTTCGAACTACTACAGCATCAAGAATGGCATACCGGTAATTGACCCAACCTTAATTGAGAACGTTACTTTTATAAAACAAAATACTATATTTGATAATTCACCTTCAGGAATTAGGCTCATTTTGTTCCGCAACCAAATGATCTACTACAACCAAGGACTGTGCGACAAAATCACAAAAATTATGTCGAACAGCCTGGTGCCGGGAGGATACTTTATAATTGGAATTCGGGAAAGTCTAGAGAGTATTGGACTATCTAGTCCATACATTCTTGTAGATGACCTTGAAAAAGTTTACAAAAAGAAAAACAGCTAACGTACAATGTATAAAGCAGTAATAATTGGTGGATCTGCAGGCAGTTTTCAAGTTATAACTAAGATATTACACTCCCTGCCTCCTAACTTCCCGCTTCCGGTGTTGCTTAGCCTTCACCGGCTAAAGCATGTTAGAAGTGGCTTTGTGGAGGCACTGTCAATAAAATCAGGTATACCGGTAATTGAACCTTACGATAAAGAACCGATAAAACCGGGAAGGGCCTACCTAGCTCCTGCAAACTACCACATGTATATTGATCTGGGCAATCGAATTGCGCTATCGACAGAAGAGCCGGTAAACCACTCACGACCATCCATTGATCTTTCATTTGTAACCGCAGCCCAAGCTTATCGCGATAAGTTGATTGGGATTATCCTATCGGGAGCAAACAAGGATGGTGCCTATGGTTTAAAAAAGATTAAGGATAGCGGTGGGTTATGCATAGTGCAAGATCCTGCAGAGTGTCAAGTAAAAACAATGACTGAAGCAAGTTTAAAACTTACACCCGTCGACCATGTGCTATCAACCAACGACATTATTAACTTTTTGAAAAAAATAAAATAAAAAGAACTATCATGGAGTCGGCCACTCGAAATACCAAATCATACGCAACCGTAATGTTTATTGTTGGTGTTGCCGCTGCGTTGACCTCCGTTTATGCCATTGGAAGTAATCATGTATGGTTATCGTATGCCTGCATTATGCTATTACTGTGCTTGCTTATCGGGTTGTATTTTGTAGCAACCAATCTGCAAAAACAGACAATGGAACTTTCAGTTACAAATGAAGGTATTAAGAAACGCTTAAGCCAGTTTCAATCGCAAGTTGGGCGAAAAGAAGAGACAACCATTGAAGCAAAAAAGGTAATAGGTGTCGATGAATTTATTGCTAAAATAATTCCAGCCAAAGAGCAAGAGTTTGAATCGCTGGAAAAATTCAGCGAACGTATTCTTACTGCTATTGCTAAGGAGTTAAATGCAGCACAAGGACTATTTTTCATAAAAGAAGCTGAAACATTCAAGTTGCAGGGACGCTACGCATACTTTTCAGAGGTGTTGCCCCGCGATTTCGCAGAAGGAGAAGGGTTGTCAGGCCAAGTTGCTAAGGACCAAACGGTGCTTAACATTACGGATATTCCGGCAGACTATATTACTATTGTTTCAGGATTAGGCTCGGGTCAACCTAGAAGTGTGATGATTATACCTGCCACTCATAATGGAGTATCTGTAGGGGTTATTGAACTTGCCTCTTTTCAAAACTTCTCTGCAGAAGAGGTGGAATTATTAAGTCAGATTACCTCTCAATTGGGAGAAAGCATTGTAAATTATTCAACAAGATAAAAATAACATGGAAAAGGGCTACAACATGTGGCAGGTATCCGATATCGTAAAGAAAAGGGTAGTCATGGCGGCAACGGTAGGGTTGGTCCTTCCTCTTGCTGCTTGGATTATTGAGTTTGAGAGAACACAAAATACTCCGAACTTTACCGGCCTCAGCAATATCCACTCGTCCAATCCGGTTCTTTGGTTCCTCGACACCCTTCCACTTATTATGGCAGTGGTGACCTTCTTCATTCTTCGCAGGCACTACAATAGAGTTGCCACGCTCGAAAAAGATTTGCTCGAGAAAGAAGAGAACATAAACAAAAACGCCCTCTTTGCCAAGCAAATTGGTGAAGGCGACTACAATACCAACCTAGAAATAACCAGCGATGACGACATCCTTGGCCGGTCTCTGTTGGTGATGCGCGACAACCTACTCGATAACAACAACAAGGAAGCACAGCAAAGTTGGATAGCAGAAGGGAAGGATCAAATTTCGAATATTCTTCGCCTCCACACCAACATCGACGAACTTTCATACGATGTACTCACGAACCTTATTAATTACATTAGAGTTATTCAAGGTGCTCTTTACGTTTACGACGACGACCGAAACGTATTGGTAAACCTAGCTACATATGCTTACAACCGCAAAAAATATTTAAAGCAAGAATTCAAAATCGGTGAAGGCCTAATTGGCCAATGCGCATACGAACGCGACATTATATACAGAAAGGAGATCCCAAGCTACTACGCCTCTATAACCAGCGGTATCATTGGCGATCAAAAGCCTCAAAGCATTTTGCTCGTACCGCTTATCACCGACGAAAAGCTATATGGCGTTCTAGAGTTTGCGTCTATTGAACCGGAGATTCCCGAACTCACTATACGATTCTTGCGTGAATTGGGAGAGATTATAGCACGTACCATCTTCAACTTAAGCATTAACCTCAAAACTGAAAAGCTCCTAAAAGAGGCGCAAATGATGACCGAGGAGTTGCGCGAAAACGAAGAGGAGTTGCGTCAAAATGCGGAAGAGATGCGGGCCACCCATGACGAGCTAGAGAAATCAAACTCGAAGCTCGAGTCCAAAATTCAAGAGGTAGAAAACGCACAAAAAAGACTTCACAGCTTGCTGGAAAACGCATCGGAAATCATCACCATATACAACAGCAACCTGAAGATGACCTATATAAGTCCGTCTGTTACTCGAATCCTTGGGTATAGCCCACAGGAGATGATGAGCGGAAAGGATATGGAACGTCTAACCCGTAAGGGAGAACAAACCTTAGGCGAATTCTTTGAAGCGCTGCAAGGCAAAAGCAAGGAGTCTAAAACCATCCAGTACACCTTTATGAAGAAGGATGGGGAGAAGATATTCTTGGAAGCTACCGGTCGCAACCTACTTGACGACCCTGCCATTCAGGGTATTATTTTAAACCTTCAAGATATCACTGAAAGGAAACGGGCAGAAAAAGAAGAGCGCATGCGTAGCAAAATGCAAGCCCTCTCCGAAAACTCCCCGGATATGATTATCCGACTCAACACTATGGGGCAGTTTTTCTACGCCAACCCAATGGTTGATACCTATCTCGGAATTCCGTCAAAAGATATCATTAACGAAACACTTTCGTCTGTTAATCTTACCGAACCGCTTTCGGAATTCCTAAAGGAATCTATTAAGAAAATTAAGTCCACCAAGGAAAAGATTGAAGACGACGTTACCTTCGATTCCAAACTTGGCGAAACAATAATGCACATTTCGGCCATTCCTGAATTCAACGAAAATGAGCTGGAGACAATTCTATTCGTGAGCCACGATATTACGGAAGCAAAGCGTATTGAGTTGGAAGTTCAAGATAAGAACAGGAAACTTACCGAGAGTATAAACTACGCCCAAAAGATCCAGACATCTATACTTCCTGATAATAAGACAATTCGAAAATCACTACCCAACTCTTTCGTATTCTACAAACCAAGAGACGTTGTTAGCGGTGATTTTCCGTGGTTCTTTAAAAAGGATGGCCACATATACATTGCTGCAGTGGACTGTACCGGACACGGTGTTCCTGGTGCGCTTCTGTCGTTTATTGGCTATTTCACTCTTAATAATGTTGTAGACCACGATAAAGACTACACTGCCGGTGAGATTCTCGACCACCTGCATCAAGGAGTGAGGGTTACCCTGAAGCAAGACAGAGTAGATGCCGATGCACGAGACGGCATGGATATTGCACTCTGCAAAATCAACCTTAAGCGTAACGAGATTCAATATGCGGGAGCACACCGTCCACTTTACTTACTTCGCGCAGGTGAACTCGAGGAGTTTAAGGGCGACAGGAAGGCCATTGGAGGTATACCACATAGGAACAAACCGGAAACGCCCTTTACGAACTACACTATCCAGTTCCAAAAGGGAGATAAAGTGTTCTTCTTCTCCGATGGATTACCTGACCAAATTGGTGGCGTGGAAAAGAAAAAATACTCGGCACAACGTATTAGGGAAGCCATATTAGCTAACCCCGAATTGCCAATAGATGAATACCACGAACTGTTTTCTAAAGACTTTGATCAATATAAAGGAGACCATAAGCAGATTGATGACATCTTGCTTATTGGGATTGAGTTTTAAATTGTAAATTATGCCAAATTAACTAACTTTACGCGCTATGGATAAGAAGAATGTAAAGGGTTTTCTTGAGTTTGTCTACGACTTCTACAAGTCGATGAAAGCTCATGAAATAAGCTTGGTTTATGAGGGTGAAATTACTCACCAAATAACCAAGGCTTTCACCTCCCTTACCGAATCCAACATGGCCAAAGAAGAGGAGTCGAACTCTGTTCAGAAGAAAGTATTCCACGTAATGGTAGAGTGCCTTCAGAACATTAGCAAGCACGCCGACAACTTCGGGTCAGAAGACTTCCTTTTTGCTGGAAGAGGGATTTTTATGGTAAGCAAAGGTGAGGAGGAATACAACGTAACCACCGGTAACGTGATTGAGAACTCTAAGATTGATGAACTCTCGCGCATACTGGATCAAATCAATTCACTGGACAAAGAAGGGCTCAAAATGCTCTACAAAAACCAGATGAAAGAGGGACGCTTAAGTGAAAAAGGTGGCGCTGGTCTTGGCTTCATTGACATTGCCCGCAAAACCGGCCGCAAGCTTGAATACCACTTCCTCCCTATCGATAACGAGTCCCATTTCTTTATTCTAACTTCTACAATTGATAGAAACGCCTAAAACCTCATTTATACTATGGAAACTATCAAGATTCTTGGTACTGACGATACTCCTCACATAATCCTTGATCCGGACAACGACCTTTTTGAAATTTCCGGTCGATCATTACCCGAGGATGTAACATCTTTCTACGAACCGGTGCTCACCTGGTTGGATGAATACGCTCAGAGTCCAAACAAGAAAACAGTATTCACCTTCAAGTTAGTTTACTTTAACACCGCTTCGTCCAAACTTTTGCTGGACATCCTTATGAAGCTCGAGCACATGCACGAGGACGGAAAGAGCGTATTGATAAAGTGGTTCTACCCTGAAGATGATGAGGACATGCAAGAAGCTGGCGAAGAATACGCTGACATCGTTGATGTTCCTTTTGAGCAAGTTGGCTATTCAGCAAACTAGCCATTAATTAACCCGGCAATTACTGTTGATTCAAAGCTGTAAACAATGAGTGAAGAGATACTAAAAGCGTTAATGCAACTCTTTGCAATTATTGCAAAGCAGGATGAAGGCGTTGAGCTTAGTGAACGTGCCTACGTTGTGAACTTCTTAACCCAACAGTTGAACGACGAAGCTGTTCAAGAGTATATTCGTCTGTTCGACCAACATGCCGGACTCCTTGAAAAAGAAGAGGAAAACGAAGAAGAGAAGGGTAAGATTAAGCTTACTTCTGTTAAAGATTCGGTAAGAATTTTGGGAATCTGCAAAAAGATTAACAAAACACTTACTCAAAAGCAAAAGGTCGTTGTTCTTGTGCGCCTATTCGAGCTTATTAACGCCGATAGGAAGTTCTCAGAACAACGTATGGCTATTATCAATACCGTTTCGGAGGTATTTAAGCTCACCAAGGAGGAGTTCACCGACATTGAGAACTTTGTAATTGGAAATACCCTTAACGAACTTGATGGACCAAGCATCTTAACTATCCACGACAAGGGTCGTGTACAAGTTCAGAGCAAGCACATCCCTACCGAATCTCTCGATGGCTTCCTTGCTATTCTTCAAATTAAGAGCGTTGACCTATATTTTTTAAGGTATACTGGAACCGCAGATATTTACCTGAACGGTTTACCAATCAACAACAAAAGAATATACCTCTACGCCAGCGGCAGCTCCATAAGGCTTCCAAAGGGCAAACCTGTGTATTACACCGATGTTGTCTCCCATTATCTGGCCGACTCATCGCTCACAAAAATATCTTACCGCGCAAACGGCCTTGGTTACACCTTCAAAACCGGTGGCATTGGTCTACGCAACATAAACTTTGCAGAAGAGCACGGAAAGTTAATCGGGATTATGGGTGCTAGCGGTGCCGGTAAAACCACCCTTCTGAATGTGCTCTCCGGAACCGAATCACCAACTACCGGTGAAGTCCTCATTAACGGCATAAACCTACACACGGAAAAAGATAAACTGGAAGGGGTTATTGGTCTTATTCCACAGGATGACCTCCTTATTGAAGAACTTACCGTATTTGAAAACCTTTACTACAACGCCAAACTCTGCTTTAAGGATAAAACCGACGAGGAGATAACTGAACTTGTAGAAAAAACGCTAACCAGCCTTGGGCTACTAGAGCGGAAAAACCTCAAAGTTGGATCACCATTCAACAAAATGATCTCAGGAGGTCAACGGAAACGCTTAAATATTGCACTGGAGCTAATCCGCGAACCATCTATTCTATTTGTTGACGAACCAACATCAGGACTCTCTTCCCGCGACTCGGAGAATGTAATGGACCTTCTTCGCGAGTTGACCCTAAAAGGAAAGTTAATATATGTAGTTATCCACCAACCATCATCGGACATTTACAAGATGTTCGACAACATGATGATCTTGGATACAGGAGGCTACATGATTTACTACGGCAATCCGGTTGAGGCTGTCATGTATTTCAAACGGATTGACGCCCAAATCAATAGCGATCAAGGCGAATGTCCCACTTGCGGAAACGTTAATCCTGAACTTATCTTCAACATTGTTGAGGCCAAGGTTGTGGATGAGTTCGGTAAGTATACCCCAATCCGAAAGATTTCTCCGACCAAATGGGAGGAGCACTTCAAGGAGAATATCCGTATGAAAACAGTGGAGGACATCTCTGTTCCACCACCGGTTTCGCTCAACATTCCTTCACGTTTAAAGCAGTTCCTAATCTATACCATTCGCGATTTCCGATCGAAGATTAGCAATACGCAATACATCGCGTTGAACATGCTTGAGACACCTCTATTGGCATTTATCCTCTCCTACGTAATACGATACATTGCCGATCCTAATTCGGATGTATACATATTTAGGGAGAATGAAAATATTCCCATCTACATATTTATGGCTTTGATTGTTTCCCTTTTTGTTGGGTTAACAGTTAGTGCCGAGGAGATTTTCCGCGACCGAAAAATCCTTAAACGGGAAGCATTTCTAAACTTGAGTCGATCGAGTTACCTCATTTCAAAAATCACGATTCTCATTACGATTTCAGCAATTCAGAGCGTATTGTTTGTCCTAATTGCAAACACTATACTCGACATCCAGGATATGAACTTCGTATACTGGTTTGCGCTATTTACTACAGCCGTTTTCGCCAACATGCTAGGCTTAAACATCTCTGCAACATTTAATTCTGCTGTAACTATTTACATCGTCATTCCACTCATTATGATACCCATGATGGTATTGAGCGGTGCAATGTTCAGCTTCGAGAAGTTAAATAGAACAGTTGGCAGTGTAAACAAGGTTCCCCTCATTGCCGATATGATGGCAACAAAGTGGGCTTATGAAGGATTAATGGTATACCAATTCAAAGAAAATGGTTTTGAAAAATATTTCTACGAAATAGAGAAAGAGGAGAGCCAAACAAACTACAAATCGGTTTACTACGTACCAGAATTACAAAAAAGAGCAGAACAATCGCTCCTACTACTCGATAAAACACCAACACCTGAAACTAAGTTAGAGATGGCCGATTACCTTGCTGTACTTAAAAAGGCAGTAAGTAAAGAGGTTGCTCTTGTTCCTGAATTACCATTCGAATATATTGAGGATCTAAAACCGGAGTCCTACACAATAGATGTTGCAGCCTCTCTATCAGAATATCTAGAGAAGTTACAAATACACTACTCCAATGCCTTCCAACTGGTAAACAAGAAGAAAAATGCAAGGGTAGACTACTTGGTAAAGACAAACGAGAAACTTTACAACGCAAAGAAGCAAGCGTTCCACAACGAGAGCATATCGAATACTGTGCTCAAAGTATTTGAGAAAAATAAGATTCTTCAATTTGATGATGAATTAATCATGCAGTATGAGCCCGTATTCAGGGATCCTGAACCTGCATCACTAATTTCGTTCCGTTCACACTTCTTGGCACCCCGAAAATACTTCCTTGGAGTATACTGGGACACATTCTGGTTCAACATGTCTGTTATCTGGTTTATGACCATTTCACTTTATGTTACGCTCTATTATGAGTTGCTAAAAAAGTTAATTGAGGCACTATCTGAGATAAACCTTAAGAAGGTTCGTTTTTCTAAAAAATAATTTTTTATCTTTATACAGGTTAAAAAAGGATATTAAGCTAAAAAGTCTGCCAACATATGTTCAAAAAGCTTATATATTTTGTTGCTCTAACGCTTGTTTTTGGCGGATGCTCTTCGTGCGGAAACAAGGGTGTAGATGCTGATCAAGAATTCGCTATTCCCGATTCAGCGATGGCGGAAGAGATAGTTTTTGATCCAAGTGTGGTTCAAGAAATGGCAGAGAATGTTGCCTCTCCGGTGGAAATTGCGGCGCTAATTAAGAGCCTGAAGGTGCCTTTCTCTAAGGATATTTTGGCTCCCACAAAAAACATTGATGGGCTAAATACCAACTTCAAGCGTGCAATAGGGTTCGGTGTTTATGGTGCTGACTTGGGATATATCAACATGTATTCGCAGAACTCAATGGTTTTGGATTACATTACGGGCATTAAAACGTTAGCGGATGGATTAAAGGTTGGTCAATTCTTCGACTTCACTACCCTTAAAAGGTTGGCGACGAATAAAGAGAACATTGACTCCCTAATGCACATCTCAACTCAGAATTTCAACAAAATTGACGCACATTTA
>JACCEE010183951.1_pt1 | contig 17635 bp, 19 predicted proteins | sample 7449931 | NCBI WGS metagenome assembly JACCEE01 (sample SAMN15323457, study PRJNA562643) | freshwater metagenome | isolation source: river surface water | place: USA:Blue River Watershed | collected 2017-08-19 | reverse complement strand
GTAAAACAAAGATTTGGCATAGCGTGTTCAGCTTTAGATATAAGTATGTCGCCAACTGTAGAAGCTTTGATAGAAAACTTTCTTGATATAAGTAAAAAACAAGTAGACGACGCTTTAGATAAAAAAATGAATTTTACTAAAGCAGAAGCTAGTGTTGAATTTGTTAATTCAGTAATACATTCAAAAGATGGAGAGTAGCAATGAAAAAAATAGCGATACAAACAAACTAAAGGAGTTGTTTAAACAAGCAGCTGAACAAACTAGGCAAAATAGCGAAGAATCCTACGAAGCTGAAATTTACGAGCCAAAAAATTACCAAGTATTTGTACCTGATGAAAATAGAACACTAGAAGAAAAAGTTTTAGATTTTACTGAATCAGGAGTTACAAAGTGGGATATATTAGCTAATAAAATGAATGGAGATTTCTCTGAAAGATTTGTTAGAGAAATGGATATGCTAAGCGGCAGGGAATTTGTTAGAACATATCTTAAGATGTTAGAATACTTTAAACCTAAAATTGTTAGAATAGAGAAAAAAGATGAAGAAGAAAAGGATACAGTTATAAGGGTTCAAGTTTTTAATAATTATCAAGAAACTCAAGAAATAGAAGAACATGGAGACTAATCAATCTGAAGCTGCTTTACAGCAATCATGTAGAATATGGTTTTGGAATAATTATCCACAACTAAGAGGGTTGCTTTTTATGGTTAATAATAACTCTTCAAACAAGTTGACAGGCAAAATAGCTAAAGAGCTTGGCGTTATAGCTGGAGTAAGTGACTTGTTGTTTATATTTGGAGGCACTGTTCATTGTATAGAAATGAAAACATTAACAGGCTATCAATCTCCAGAGCAAAAGACTTGGCAAAAGAAAGTTGAAGAGCAAGGTGTTAGATACTACATAGCAAAAACTAAGCCTGAGTTTGAGCATTTAATAAAAAAGATAATTTATGAACACACTAAAAGTCTCTGAAACTTTTTATATGACAAATAAAGCTTTTCATACTAAAGGGCTTAGACAGCTTGTTAGCATGGGAGGCTCAAGGTCTAGTAAAAGTTATTCTATTCTTCAGATGTTTTTGATAGAATTAATTACAAGAAAAAACATTAAGATAACATGCTGGAGAAACACTAAAGTAGTTTGTAGAGCTACTATTATGGAAGACTTTCAGCAGATAATAAGATTTGACCAAAAAATATGGAAAAACTTTAAAGAAAACAAGCAAGCAGGTTCATTCACATACATGCCAACTGGTTCTAGAATAATATTTGAAGGAGCTGATAATGTCGGTAAAGTAATTGGAGGACAACAAACAATAAGTTTCTTTAACGAAGTAACGGAATTTAGTAAAGAAGTTTATTTGCAAATAACGCAGAGAACTAGCGATAGAGTAGTTGCTGATTATAATCCATCTAAAGATTTTTGGATGGAAGAGTATAGACATGACAGCTCAACAAAATTCATAAGAACAAACTTCAAAAACAACGCGTTTTGCCCTCCTAACATTGTTAAGCAACTTTTAAGTTACGAACCATGGGAATCAGGTAGCTACGATGTTGTTGGTTCAGAAATATTCTACAAAGGCAAGCCAATAAGTCAAACAAACCAGCCGCCACCTCACAAAGAAAATATTAAAAAAGGAACAGCTAACAAATTTATGTGGCTTGTTTACGGGCTTGGAATTGGCAGCGAAAAACCAAATAAGATATATCATGGCTGGAGAGAAATAACAAACGAGCATTTTGAAAGCTTAGAATATACTTCTTATTTTGGAATGGACTTTGGTACAGCTAGCCCAACAGCTTGTTCTGAAATTAAGTACGATGGAAATGGAGCAATATATATTAGAGAAGTATTATATACTCCTCTGTCTGAAATTGCTGATTCTCTTGGAACAGTTGTAAAAACCCGTGTAAAGCAATTAGTACCAGGAAAGCATTATGTAGTTGGAGACTCAGCTAAAAAAGCATATATCGATATATTGCAATCAGAAGGCTACTTAGCTATTCCTGCAGATAAAAGTTCAGGAAGCATAGAAGCTGGTATTTCTATAATACAGTCGCTAACTGTTTATTTTGTTCCAAGTAAAAACCTAGATTTCGAATACGCAAACTATTCTTGGCAAGTAGACAAGATGGGAAAACCTACAGATGTTGTGGTTAAAAAAGACGACCACTTAATGGATAGTATTAGATACTGTGTTAGTTTTCTATACACGTTTTTAAGTATTAAAGCATAATGTTATAGGTACCCAAGCACAATGTGTGCGATACTATATATATAAAAAAAAGTTACTAACATTTTGCTAACATTCGTTATTCGTTTGCTTTTTTTTGCTACTTTTGTTTAACGTAATAATTCTATACAAACTATGAGTTTACTGGGAGACATAACAAATATTTTTTGGGAACGTAACGTAGCTGGAGACAACTGGTATACAGAGCTAACTGAAAATAATGGTTTCGGATTAAAAGGCAGTAACTTGTATATAGCTCAAAATCATCCAATATTAACACCTGGAATATTGTTCGTAAGCAAATTGTTTTCGCAGGCAAAATTCACAATGGTCAACGCAAAAACTGATAAAGTTTTAACTGAGCACCCATTGCTTGATTTATTAAATGCTCCGAGTAATAAGCAAACAAAAATGGACATGCTTGAGTCTTTGCTTTTTATGCAGATAGCAAATGGAGTAGCGGTAATACAAAAAAAGTATATTATTGGTTTAGAAGACAATATAAATGAGTTTGTTTTAATAGACTATAAAGATTTAGAGTTTCCAAACGATGCTAATTTTGATAAAGGAGATTTCGAATGTACATACAAAGCTGGCACAGACAAACAAAAAAAGATTAAGTATAAAGACTTACTTTTCTTCTATGATATGCCGAGCGCATTAAATGATAATCCGACAAAAGTAAAATCAAGAATAGACGGTTTAATGCAAACATTAATAAATACTCACGACTCACTCGTTGCTAAAAACATAATATTAAAAAGTAACGGCAAAGAGATGTTAACAGGGACAGCAGGTAGTTTTCCAATGTCTGAAGATGAACACAAAGAAGCTCAGCGTTTATTTAATGGAAAATACGGCTTAAGTAGAACACGCTCTAGAAGCTTAGTCACAAAGGCAGATGTTACATGGAAATCTCTGCATATTGCATTAAGAGACCTTGGACTTGACGAATCAGTTAAGGTTGACGGCAACATTATTTACACAGCATTACATATTCCAAAAGACATATTGAGTTTAGAGGCAAAAAAGACTACTTATAATAACTTTAAGGAATCTATTACTTCTTACATTCAAAACGAAATACAATCTAGTTTAGATGCTTTTTGTGAAGTTATAAACAAATCAATGCCAGACAAAAAATGGAAATTAGTAGGAAGCTACGACCATTTGCCTGTAATGCAGTTTATTAAAAAAGAAAAGTATGAAGCTCAAAAAATTAGAGCTGAAGCTTTGAAAGCAATGCGTGATGCTGGTATTCCTGATGATGTAGCGTTAAAAGAACTAGGATTTGACCCTACTACAAAATTAGCGGAAATTCAAAACGAGCAACAAAACACGAGTCAAATAACGTCCACCACCAACTTAAATTAAATACAATGTGTGCGCCTTGTAAACAAAGATGGGAAGATTTTTTAAAACAAGAAACTATGAAAGAATCAAAAACACCAGCTACTGAACAAAAAGTTACAGAGCAAACTACTAAGGCTTATCAGAAGCCAAACATAGACAAGATTATCGAAGATAGACGAAAAGCCTTGTCTGATAACAAGATTATTAATAAGTAATCAATTATAAAATGGCAGAACAAAAAAACCCAGCAGAAAACTTAGTAGTTAAAGGAGCTGAAGTAGTTAAAAGCGAAAGAACTAAAGAAGTTGTTGAAACTGAAGAAGTTGTTGAAACTGAAGAAGTCGTAAGCCTTGAAGAAACACACGGTATTATTATTAAACCGCTAGAAGATTTATTAAAATAACAAGACAAGTCATGGAAAAGTTAGACATACCTAAGTTCGATACTAAAAAAGAATTGTTTAAGTTCTTGGTTGAAAACGAGCATTCTTTAATCGCTCAAAAATGTGCGTCAATAAAACATGCTGATGGGTTTGCTTCTAACCTTACCCTGATAGAAAGAGATTTTGTTGTTGGAAAGAGCGCAGCCTCTGCTAATCCTGGAGAGGTGAAAGTAAAGGCTGTAATCAACACTACAAATATTATGGATAGCCATGATGACGTGCATATTAAAGGCTGGGCAAATAAGTCTTTAAAAGAAAACAAAAGAATCATGATGCTTCAAGAGCACAAGTCAAGAGAGTTTGATAAAATTATAGCTTCAGGTGAAGACCTTAAAGCATATATGAAAGATTACACTTGGAAAGAACTTGGTTACGATATTGAAGGTTCAACAGAAGCTTTAGTTTTTGATGCTACTATAAAACAGGTTAGAAATCCATTTATGTTTGAGCAATATAAAAATAAATATGTTGATAACCACTCAGTTGGAATGCAATATGTTAAAATTAGACTTGCAATAAATGACACTGATTTTACAGCCGCAAAAGAAGTTTGGGACCAACATATTAACGATATAGCAAACAAGCAACAAGCAGAAGAGCAATCTTATTTTTGGGCTGTTTACGAAGCTAAAGTTATAGAGGGTTCTGCTGTTCCAAACGGTTCAAATCCTTTCACTCCTACATTAGAAACTAAAAATATTAAGTTGGTTGGTGGAGAAAACGAGACGATTCAAAGCGAGAAAATGAGAGCTATTATAAAGTTCTTAAACTCTTAAAAATACTGAGACTGCCGCGAAAGCACACTCTAAAAAAAGTAGCCGCTCATGCACTACTTAGACCATTCAAAAATAATACTAACAATTTAATTCCTAAAAAATGAACGAGGATGAATTATTAAAGCAATTGGAGACAAAGTTTGAAAAATTACAAACTCAATTGCAAGAAGCTCAAGACAACGGAGCTACAAAAGAAGAAGTTGTTAAGTTGCATGAAGCTATCAAAAAACAAGGAACAGCTCTTCAAGATTTTATCGACGCTCAAAACAAAGCAGTTGTTAAAAACTACTTGGAGCAATTCTCTGATTTCTTATTTAAGAACAAAGAAGAAATTGAAAAAATCGGTAAGCAAAAATCAGGAACAATCGAGTTTATTCCTAAAGCAGTTGGTCCTGTATTAACAACTTCAGGAGGAGACGGAGCAACTGTACCGCCACCAAACATGAATACTCAATTAGGAGGATTCAATCTTCGTAATGACGATGATTTGATTAGCTTAGCAACAGTGACTAGCACTAATGCAGCTTCTTACCCTTACACAGAGTTGGTGCCTAAAGACGGAAACTATGCTTTTGTAAAAGAAGGTACTGCTAAACCGCAAGTAGACTTTACTTGGGCAAACAGATATGAAACCCCTAAAAAGGTTGCTGCTTACGAGATTTTATCTGAAGAGTCTGCTACTGATATACCTAGATTAGAGTCTACAGCTAGAGAGTACTTGACTAAAAAACACGGCTTATTTAAAGCTAACGCTATTTATTTTGGTGCTGGCGGAGCAGACGAAGCTAAAGGAGCTACTAAATATGGTAGAACCTTTGTTGACACAGGGATGGCTTTGAAAATTGTTGATACAAACTTTATGGATGTAATCAATGCTTGTATCACTGACATCTACAGAACAAAAAACTATGTTGATGAAATGCCTTACAAAGCAAACATCGCTATGGTTAACCCTATTGACTTCTTCTTGAATTTGGTTTCAGCTAAAGACAAAAATGGATTGCCATTGTATCCACAAGCAGGATTGTTCAACCAAGTAAACATTGGCGGTGTTACAATTAGACCATGGGAAAAAATTCCATTAGGTAAAATTTTCGTTGCAGACATGAGTAAATATAACGTTATTAACTACATTCCTTTTTCTATTAGAATTGGATGGATTAATGACCAGTTCATTACAAACATGTTCACAATGCTTGGTGAGTCACGTTTCTATGCGTTTGTTAAAAAATTGGACGAGCAAGCGTTTATCTACGACACGATTGACACTATTAAGACCAAAATAACTAAAGTATAATATTAACCAATAGCAAATAACAAGATGATTGTAGATAATTCATACTTCATAAACGAGATATTTATACCTCATGCTAAGCCTTCTATAACAGACAATGTTTTAGATATAGATGCTGAGCTAGTAAGCTTTATCGAAGTTTATTCAAGCGATTGTCTTGTTAAGTGCTTAGGTTATTCCTTATTTAAGGAGCTTGAAAATAACATTGATTCAACTGCGGCAAATGGTTTAAAATCAGGAGCTGAAGAAAAATGGAATGAATTACTTAATGGTAAAGAATACTTAGATAAGTATAACAAAAAAGTTTACTGGCCAGGTATTAGAGAGAAAGTTGGAGCTGAATACAAAATGTCTTTTATAGCAGATTATGTTTATTATATGTTTGAGGAGTCAAATGATTCATCAAGAGCAGGAGTAGGAAATGTTAAAGAACAATCTGAAAATGCGCAAATAGTAAGCAAGACTCCTAAGGTAATTTTTGCTTGGAGAAGATTTTTTGAAAAAGTTGTAGGAAAAGAAATTTTACCAGTTACTTATTGCGGAGGAGCTTATAGCTACGAAAGCGGAATAGGTGTAGATTGGTATGGTATTTCTCAACATAAAAAATCATTGTATCAATTCATAATGGATTCAAACGCAAAGGACCAAGATACATACAAAGACTTCAGTCCATATCCTTTTAAAAACAAAAATCAATTCGGTTTCTAATGGTAACTAAAAAAACTATAGTAATTGAAGAAAGACTAACAGAAATGTTTGAGTATTTGCCTTCAATGAAATCTGCTAAAGCAGTAGCTTTTAAGCCTGTATTTATGTACGGCAATGAACTACAGCTTTTAGATTTCTTAAGACAAAATGGCACAGGTAAAAGCGTTTATCCTTTGATTTGGCTGTTAATGCCTTTTGAGGAAACTCATAAAAGAAGTAGTGTTGATTTTTCTGATTTAACTCTTATATTAGCTGTAGAGACAAATAAGGTAATGCTAAATGACCAAAGACTAAAAGAGACTTATAAAAAAGTTTTAATACCGCTTTGCGATAACATTATTCATTGTTTTAAAACAGCTAACATATCAAGTATTACAAACAAGTACACAATTACTAAGTATCCAAACTACAGTAAATCAAGCGAAGCCAATAAAGCTACTTATATATGGGATGCTTTAAGAATTTCTTTTAGCGGCTATCTTAATAGCAATTGTTTAAAACCAATTTATTTTACTAACAAATAAAAAAAAATATCATGACTATAGAACAAATAGCAGATAAAAACATGTCCTGCGGTGGAGTAGATGTTAACACAGGTAAGCTTGGGTGTCAAACTACTTTTGACACGCCGTTGCATGCTTTAGCGTTGAGAAAAGGATTTATTATTCCAAAATCAATAATCTTCGATAAAACCTACATTGACACTCAGATTCAATTAGGAAACTTCATTCCGCTTATAGAAGCTGATTCTTTTGAAGAACTCTCTTCTGAAGATTCAATGAACACAAATGCTAGAGGTGTTGAAAGACTTTCTGTTTACGGATTGCCAAAGTACAAACTTACTTTTCAAGAAGGTCACGAGTTTTACAAGCAAACCGCTAGGCTTACTTCATTTAAGTCTCTAGACCTTATATTTGGTGACGAAGAAGGAAACTGGAAACTAGCAGTTACTAACGCAGGTGATTTCAAAGGGTTCTCTTGTGGCCAAGTATTGTCTATGTTGACAAAAACTAAAGTACAAGGCGGTGACCCAGAAAGCAAATCAGTTACTTTCCAAATGCTTGACAGAATGGAATGGGACATTAATTATGCAATTCTTGACCGTTCAACATTGACTTTCTCTCCATCTGAAATCGACGGAATCAACGGTGTATTAATTTATGTTTCTCCAATCAAAGCTGCAGACACAAAGTTAAAAGCTAAAGTAGTTTTAGCCGCAGACAAAGTAACTCCAGCTCAAGGTTGGGAAGCTTCTAACTTTATGGTTACGGCTGATGGAACAAAATTAACTCCTGCACCAGCAGTTGTAGAAGTCTTGCCAGGAGAATACGAATTTACTATTACAGCTCAAGCTGTAGGTAAAAAAATAGCAGTATCTACTTACGATGACCTTGTAAAAGCACAAGCCATTTTGCTTGACGGTGTATTGTATAGAGGTGTCTCTAATGTTGTTGTTGTTGAAGCTTAGTATTAATAGCCCGTTTCGGCGGGCTTAATATTATTTGTTATGGCTTTAAATAATAAAAAGAATAGCTTGTTTTATAGTAGAAAATCAGCTGACGCTTTAGTTACTAGCCAAAAAGCAGCTATAAAAAGCGAGATATCAAAAGCTAAATATGTTGTAGATAATTCTGTTGTTAATTATAATTTAAGCGACAAAAAAACTTTTAAAGATTATTCAGATGTTTATTCAAAACTAGTAAATGATTTAGAAAGCGGTATTTACATAACAAAACTACTTGAAATAAAAAGAATAAACAGCTTAGCTACAGCTTTAGTAAAAGACAGGTTGATAAACAATCAAACAGATTATAAAAATAAGCCAATAACACAACTAAGTAGTTTCACTGGTAAAAAGATATACGTGCATTCTACGTTTGACTTATTTTTAACAGGAGACTTTTACAGTACTTTAATAGCGCAATACGTTTCTGAAAAAATAGTTATTAACGGAGATTCCCCATTTGTTAGAGAAGCATACAGTAAAAATGCTTATCAGTTTTCAGAAACAGAAGCAGAAATTTTTAATAAGATTGTTGATAGAAAGATTATTCATGATATTAATAAGATTGAAAAAAGTTTCAAGGTTCAAATAACAATATAAGTCAAATAACGACCCACACACCAACTTAAATTTCATATAGTTTTAGTCCCACCTCAATTTGGGTTAACATATATATTATATATTTGTTAATCCTTTTTTTTAACCATTAATTAATGAAAAATTCATGAACAAATTATTTTTAGCTGCTATGCCAAAATTCACACTATTAGCTATTTTATTTAAAAAACCAATACTTTTAATAGCTGCATTGCCAATAGTTGCTATATCGCCAAAAGTTGACTTTTATAGTGTTGTATCTTTACTGTTTTGGTTATTTGTAATAGACTTAATAACAGGTCTGTTAGCATCTTATTTTGAATGGAAGAAGGAAAGTAGAAAAGGAAAAAACTTTTTCGGAAGTGAAGGCGGTTATTCAAGCGATAAGTTCAAGAAATGTTTTATTAAAGGAGCTGTATATGCAGGATTTCCAATTATAGTTCTTAGGTTTCAACAAGCATTTATGATTAAAAGTTTTTCAGTAAATTATATATCAGAAGCTCAAATAGACATAACTATAGCAACATTATTGTTATTTTGCACTAATGAGATATTCTCTATATTCTGGGAAAACTTACCTAAGTGTGGATTAAATTTACCGAAAGCAATTAAAGACTTTTTATTAGGAGTAAAAGAAATTAAATAATAAAAATATTATGGCAGTATTCGCAAGTGCAGGTCACAATACTTTAGGAATTAAAGTAGACCCAGGAGCTGTAGCTAATGGTTACAGAGAAGCTGATTTGAATATTCAATTCAGAGATTTATTTATAAAAGAGTGTAAAGCTATAGGTATGAAAGTTATAAAAGACCTAGACAATGAATCTCTTGGGCAATATTTAACTAGAATTCAAACTGGTAATGGCTCAGTTGTAATTGAGTTTCATTTTGATGCTGCTGCTAATGCTGCTGTTTCTGGAACAACAGGACTAGTCGAAGCAGATGCAGATAGGTTAGATAAAGCTTATGCTACCGAGTGTGTTGCAACTACTTCTAGAATTACAGGTATTCCAAACAGAGGAGTTAGGTCAGAAAAAGAAAGTCATAGAGGTTCTCTTGGTTTAATGAGAGAAGAAGGAATAATTTGTTTACTTGAATTGGGGTTCATTACAAATATTAATGATGTCAATTCACATATAAAAGTAAGACCAATATTAGCAAAAGAATTAGCTTTAATAACAAAAAAATTCGAGGATTTACTATGAAAACAAAATTAATATTAATGTCTTTATGTTTTGCTACATTGACATTTTCATGCGGAGCTAGAAAAGCTGATACTTCAAAAAAAGAAGAAAAAATAGAAAAAACAGTTGATTCAAAACAAGAGTATTCTGATAATTCAATTAAAGATAAAACTGAAGAAACAAAATCTTCAATAAGCAATAATATTGTTTTTAATGTTGAATCAAAGCAAGAATCATCAACTTTTGTAATCGAACCAATAGACCCATTAAAGGAATCTACTTATGTATCTCCAGACGGTAAAAAACATGTTTTTAAAAATGCTAAGATAAGTAATACTAATACTATTAAAGCAGAAAAAAACAGTAAAGATAATAAGTACATTTCTAACAAATTAAAAACTGAAAAAACAAAAGTAAATAACAATATAAAAGGAAGTTCAAAAATAGTTTCTTTAGAAAAAAGTAATTCAAATCAAGAAAACAGAAAAGTTGATAGAGATGAATTTAGTAATTGTAACTTCTTATTAATAATTATACCTTTTGTTTTAATGTTTGTCGCTTATAATGTTTATAAGAAAATAAACAAAGTTAAAGATGAAATTCTATAAATCTTGTAGAACGATAGACATATATTCATTCTTAAGTCTTCTTGAGTTAAAAGATATGAATTTTTTAATAGTTGACTACGATGAATTTAGTGATACTAAAATAGTTTTAACAGACGAAGAAATGGATGAAGCTAAAGTTATTTTTAAAGAGTTAATGCAAGAATACTCTGAAATAATAGCCGACAAAAGTATCATAAACAATTACAATGCTCAAATAATAATTGAAAAAAATGTTTTCAAATATGAAATGACTTTAATAGTTATTAAAAACTTTTTAGAGCATGAAGATAAAAATGTATTAGATTGCTTAAATGAGCTTGGATGGGATTTTAATGTTAAAGGCGATATAGATATACAGCTAAAAAAAATAGCTGCTTCTATGAGACTTTTCAAAACAAAAATAGACCTGCTTAAATTAAAATACGATGACAAGTTTGGTAAAAAATTTAAGTTGGGTGGTGGAGAATCAGAACTTGCTAGTAAGCTAAGTAGATTGGAAAGCGACGCTACAGACCTAGAGATTGCTCTTAGTCTCGGATATCAAATAGATATCAAGAAAACAAGCGTTACTAAATGGATTAGTTTGTTTAACGCAGCAAATAAAAAGGCTGATAAATTAAAGACTTAACATGGCAGGTACAAATATAAGCACAAAGGAGGCTATACAAGAGATAAATAATCTTATCAGGTCTTTCAACGCGATAATAGAGGCTACTGGCAATGTTTCTGCTGTATCTAAGGCTAACTTTAGAAAAGTTGAAACAGCTTTACAAGGATTAAGAACTGTATCAAATCAAGCTCAGTTAGCGATGAATGCTATGGCTACAGCTCAAGCAAGAGCATCTACTCAGGCTGCTGCAGCAGCTGCTGCAATGAACAGAAATACTAGTGCTACAAGACGAAATACAACAGCTACAGCAGCTAACACTACAGCTATAAATTCTAATGTAACCGCTACAAATAACTCTGCAAACGCTAATAAAAAGCTAAGTTCTACATTAGGTGGACTAGTTAGCGGATTTAAAAATTTATTAGGAGCTTTCGGTGTTGGTTCAGCTGTTACTATATTTGTAGCTTTATCAAGGAGCGCTTTTGATTTAGCTAAGAAATTTGACTCTATAAGTTTATCGTTAAAAACTCTTACAGGAGACATGAATGAAGTTGCTATATCTGAAAGGTTTTTAAAAGATATAACTGCTTCTTACGGTGTTGAATTAGCAGCAACTGCTGAAAGATGGGCTAGGTTCTTAGCTGCGGCAAAGCAATCAGGCGTAACGCTAAAAGACACACAAGACATATTTCGTTCGGTTACTAAAGCTTCGGCTGTTCTTGGTTTACAAACAGAAGATTTATCAACTGTTTATTTAGCTTTAGAACAAATGATGTCTAAAGGAAAGGTGACAACAGAAGAATTACGTAGACAGTTAGGAGAGAAATTGCCTGGAGCAGTAGGTATTATGGCAGCTGCTATAGGTGTAAACGTTGAGCAACTTGACAAAATGCTTAAAAAAGGGGAAGTTCTTTCTGCGGATGCGTTGCCTAAATTTGCTAAAGCATTAGAAGCAGCGTACGGAATACAATCTGTTGAAACTATAGATACGCTTACAGCTAACGTTAATGAATTAACAAATGCATGGCAAACTTTTACTAAGTCATTTGTAGAGTCTGAAAGTGTTATAATGAAAATACTTAAAGGGTTAGGTACAGGTTTTTCATATGGCCTTCAAGGTATAATAACTTTCTTTACCCCTGCTGATATGCTTGAAAAAAACAAGTATATGAAAACAGTAATTGAAGGCACTAAAAAAATTAGAGAAGAAGAGCAAAAATATGAAATAGAAAACCTAAACAAAACTTTAGTTACAGGAAGAAAATACGAGGACTTACAAAAGTCTTTAGCTGATAAATTAGCTCTTATTAAAAAATCAGCTTTCTTACAAGATAATGAATTAAATAAAGCTAAAAAGAAAAAATTAGAGGAAGCTTACAACCAAGAACTGCAAATAATGACTTCTTACAATGAAGCTATAGAAACTTCATTACGTTCTAGAGCCAGTGCTAATTTATCAATGACTAAAGAAAGATTTGATAAAGCAAAGCAAGAATACGAAGCTTATAAAAACTACGTTGAAAAAGCTAACAATGAGTTTACTTTGAAAGGCGTTGCAAAAATGGCTGTTGGAGATTTTACTCCTACAAAAGAACAAAATAATAGAACAAAAGAATTAGAGCTTAGAAGAGGAAGAATGGCTGCCGCTGAGTCTGCTTTTGAAAACGCAAGATTAAATGCTGAAGCTCCTAAGCCACCGCAATTTGGAGATGAAGAAGAAAAAGCAGCTAAAAAGAGAGCTAAGTTTTATATTAAAGAAGTTAACGACTTAACAAATGAAAGGATAAAAGCTGAGCTTGAAGCTAGAAAAAAAGTTAATGACGTTATATTAAAAGAAGATAAAGCAAGCTTTGACGAACAAATTGCAGCACAAAAAGATAACAATGAAATAGCTATAAAAGAAGCTAATATAGGTTATGATGAAGAGGTAGAGATAGCAGAAAAGCACTATAGAAAGCAACTTGAAGAGTTGAAAAAAGCTAAAGCTGCAAACAAGGAGATATATGGCGATGAAGCTAAATTTTTAAAAGACTTAGAGAAAGAAAAGACAGACGCTATAGCGTTGGCAGTTGGAAACAGAAATAAAAAATTAACTCAAGCTGAGTACGAATTTAGCGAGACATCTTTAACTATAGCAAAAAGAAGATTAGATTCTGAGTTAGCTACTACAGAGGAAATTTATGACAACCTAGCTACAGCAGCTAGAGAGGAATATGAAGAGTCAGCAAGAACAGCGGAGGACAAGGAAAAGCTAGATAAAGAATTAACAAGAGTAGCAACAGAGCAAGCTAATGCTAGAATAAGAATATTAATAGCTAACTACAAAGCTCAGCTGCAATTTGGCAACCTAACTGAAAAAGAGACTAAAAATGTTTTAGAGCAAATATCTAAATTAGAAGCAGGCATAGTTGTTGTGCCTGACGATACTATAGAAAAAGCTAGAGAAAAACTAACTGGTCTTTTAGAGTTTGTTTCAGAAGCTTTTGGAGAGTTCGGTAATTTTGGCGGCGCATTGTTTGATAGAAAAATTGAAAATATAAATGCTGAAATTGAAGCAGAGAGAAATAAGTACGATGCTCTTATAGCTATGGCTAAAGGCAACAAAGAAGAACAAGAAAAACTTACAGCAGAAAGAGATGCAAAGATTAAAGTTCTTGAAAAAAAGCGTTTGCAAGAAGAAAGAAAGAAAGCCATATTTGACAAGGCTAATGCTTTAATTCAAATAGCAATAAACACAGCTATAGCTATATCTAAAGCAGCTGCTCAAACAGGAACTGGATTTGTTATTACAACGCCTATGCTTTTAGCTTTAGGAGCATTACAAGCAGCTACTGTTATAGCTCAACCAATACCTAAGTATAAAGATGGTTTAAAAAGAGCTGGTAAAGACCATATTGGTATGATTAATGATGGCGGAAGACAAGAGTTTATTGAAAGAGATGGAAAGATACTTTCTACTGATACTAAAAACGCTATTGTTGGTCTTAAAAAAGGAGATACTATTCATAAGTCATATGATGATATGGTTGCAAATAGCCTAGCTTACAATGCGGCAATGGTTAGTAATTCTCTTAGTAATATTTCTAAAAACGATTTAATATCGAAAGGCTTAGAAGGTGTTTTTGACAGAAACCTTAAAGACCTTAAGTCTGATTTAAAAGACGGTATAAAAGAAGGTTTTAGAAGAGTAACTATTAATAACCACAATACTTATGATGCTTCATGGGTTGCGTATAAAAACAATACTTTATAATGAGTGAGATATTGACATCATACTTTGAAAAATATAGATACTCTATTTCAAGCAAATTAGGCACTACGTTTATATCTGAACCAATAAACTGGAACGACGACAATAAGACATTAAAAAGAAGCGAAGATGTCCATGGTGTTTTTACTTCTTTGTCTAATAATTTAGAATTCTACGTTGGTGACGATGTAAGTGACGGTGGATATGATTTGATAAGAAAAATCTATGAAACAGAAGGTGTTAACGGAAAAGCATTGCTTAGAAAAGAAGAAAATGTTAGCGGAACATGGCTAGAATCTTACCGCGGTTATTTTGACTTTTCAACATACTCAAGAGAAGAAAATGTTATAAAGATAAAATTCAATGAATCAGGTCTTTATGAATTTATAAAATCAAGAGGAGGCGAAGAACTTGAAATAGATAGGCTTACAACTATGGATGGCAATCCTGTTGAACCAATGAATGTTGAGACTGTAGCTTTAGATGGTAGAAAAATTCTAATAATAGATTCTTTAGTCGTAAACACTTCTAATTCAGACCAAGACATAGAAGCTGGGAAATATAAAAAAATGTATATTAGAAAAGATTATTCTTGGTGTTTAATGGGGTTTGGGGGGATATTTCGTTATAATGCAGTTAGTTTCCCTTTGAAAATGGTTGCAGAACAAAGTGGAAACGTTCAAACTGTATATGATTATGATATAGACATAATTCAAGGCGATAATTGGTTTGAAAACGGTTCTACTGGACTCATGTTTTACGCTATAGCTGATAATGATAAAACAATAAAAATTGACTTTGATTTATCTATATCAGCTTTTGGGCAAAGCTTGCCTAATCAAATGAAAATTATGCTATTAAAGTATAAAGAAGGAATAAATTATATAATAAAAGATTCAGTTGACTTATTAACTGTAAACAATCCGATTAGAGACAAAGTTTATTCTTTTGAAGCAGCTTCTTATAATGTTGATTTATTAACAGGAGAAAGTGTAGCTTTAGTTATGTATTCTGCGTTTACAAGTGGACGAGGAGACGTTAAAATAAACTTTTTAAAAACTAACGTAACAGTAAATGATGAAACACACTATGAAAAAACACAATCTAACTTTGTTCTGCCTTTTGAAACATTGAGTAGAATTATTGAAATAATAACTAATAAGAAAGGAGGTCTTAAATCTAAAGCGTTAGGCAGAACTGAATTAGGTTATCAAGTAGATGGCTATGCATCTTTAACAGGATTAACAAACGGTTTTTGGGTTAGGCAGTTTAATACTGAAAAAATAACAACTACATTCCAAGACTTTATTGATTCTTTTAAAGCTATATGGCAATTAGGATATTCAATAGAGAGAATTGGTTTTGAAGAGTTTGTAAAAGTTGAACATATTTCTTACTTCTATCAAGATTTCGTTGGAATTAAGTTGGGTGGTGAGCCAAGTAAAATAAAGAGGACATGCGCATCAAAGAGACACTATAGCGGAATAGAAATTGGTTATTCACAGCCATCCGGGTCTGTACTTTACGAAGAGGCTCTTGGGCTTGACGAATACAATATAGTTAATAACTATACAACACCAATAACTAGAATCAAAAACAAGTTCACATCTGTTTCTAAGTATAGAGCTGATAGTTATGGAACTGAGTTTGCTAGAAGAAAGCCTAGGTCTAAATATCCTGAAGAAGATACAAGGTATGATTTAAGTGTAATGGTTCTAGACTTAAAAAGAGGAATTGGTAATTTGTTTGAACAAAGAAAGTGGGCAGATGATTTCGTTGAACCTGCTCCATTTAATAAATTTACAACAGGTGTTTATTCTCCTGAAACAGCAACTAATCTAAGGTTTAGCCCTATAAACACTTTGCAAAGGTGGGGGTTTTGGATTAAGAGTTCTTTTATTAAAAACTTAACTGAAAAGATAAGATATTCTAGTTCTGTTGGCAACACAAAGTTAACAACAAAATCTAAGATTCCTGGCTCAAAAGAATATGCTGAATTTGGAGATATTGATTGCGCTGACTTAGATAGAAATATATTTTTAGGTGATGAAATAGAATTTACTTACCAAGTAAGTGATTATCTTTTAAGACAAGTTTATGGCAAGACAGTAGTTAATGGCGAAGATGTTATGAATTATTATGGCTTAGTTGAGTTTACAAATGAAGATGGTTATTTAGAATATGGCTATTTAATGTCTTTAGAGCCTAACAAAGAAGGTAAATGGAAACTTATTTCTGCTAATAAAAAACCAGTTAAACAAAGTAGTAATAATTATGGAGAAAGTAAAATTATTGACCCTAGTAATTTGATAGCTATAGACGCAACAAAAAACCCATAGGTCAAATAACGTCCACCACCAACTTAAATTAAATAAAAATGGCTTTTCAAAATCAAAACAAAGGAACAGTTATTTTAACATGGAATAGAGCTTCTTGTGAGGAAGGAATATCGCATTATAGAATATATCTTAACGGTAAAGTTTTTGCTAACACAAGTTCAGATATAAATACTTATAATGCTGATAATATGCCTTTTTTCACAAATCTTACTTTTTATGTTTTAGCAGTAACAAAAGCCTGTAGAGTTTCAGGTAAAACAAATGAAGCAAGTATTATACTTACAAGCACAAACAAAGAGATATCGCTTAATTACACTTTAAACTTTTTTATTTAAAAACAATTAAATTATTCAAAATGGGAACAAAAAAAATAACCTACAATGACAAGGTTTCTATAGTTCCGCCTGGTGTAAGAGAGAACCAGGTTTGGGACGTAGACATGAATGAAATTAAAAGAGTAGTAAACGATAATGCTGATGAGCTTATTGCTATGCTTGGACTTCTTTCGTTAGATGAGTATGTAAAAAAAATCGAGTTTGGAAATGTGTTATTAACTGGTTCAGGCGTAATCAACCAATTAGATTTAGTAGACGAAAAAGCAACGATAGTTTTTAAGAATGCAATAACTCGATTGAATACTATTTCATACGCTTCAGTACCTTATAACGGAAAGAGAATTACGTTGTTCAATGCTCAAGCTACGCCAGTTACTATTGGTCATTCTGTAAGCGG
>JACCEE010874865.1_pt1 | contig 17640 bp, 18 predicted proteins | sample 7449931 | NCBI WGS metagenome assembly JACCEE01 (sample SAMN15323457, study PRJNA562643) | freshwater metagenome | isolation source: river surface water | place: USA:Blue River Watershed | collected 2017-08-19 | reverse complement strand
TTCAAATGTCATCATGGTATAGAAAATATACCTAATTTAAGAAAATGGCAAGATGAAGGAGGGTTTTTATTGTCTAAATCAGGATTCACAGGATTTCAGGACAAACAGGATAAAACAAACGCGCCGTGTCATTATCCTGTTCATCTTTTAATCCTGAAAATCCTGATTCAGACAGCCCCCCCCCAACTTTCATTGTGCGAGGGTAGGTGTTTTTTTAGGAATGGAGGGTCGTATGCGAAAACTAGAAGAAAGAATTAGCTTTTATTGAGATTCTTTTTGATGTTGTCGAACTAACTCTTGAAAGTTGACAGTAGGCAGAATGACGGGATTCAAATTAGCATTCACAGTAATCGTATTGATAAGACTGCGAATAAAAGGGTAGGCAATTGCTGGAGCATTCATTGTTGGAAAATGCGAATTTTTAAATTCTTCAGATATAGGTTCGTCTGATGAAAAGAATGCAATATATTCTAAATCAAGTTTAAACTCCTCTTCTTTAGAACAAACAGTAATAAAAAACCTAACAATAAATGAAGTTTCATCTTCCTCTGAATAAGCATTATTAAAGGAAAGACGAAACTCATCTTCTAATTCTGCTTCATTACTTTCACCTACTAATAATGAAAGCCTAGAAACCTTTGTTCCTAAAAATTTAATGTTCATATAATCACGCGGCTAAACTCATAGTTTCGGCATAATAAATATCCATATTTGCAGACTCAGAAAAGCTCATATTAGAAAGCACAGCTATTTTCCCTATTGTTATATCGCTATAATTCATTTCTACATCATAGCAAGCCACACAACTCATTATAAAGTCTTCAAATTCTTCTGAGTTTAGTGAGTCAATATACTTGACAGCCTCTTCCAACCAATCTTGCTTGTTCATGATTAATCTCCTCTTCTTCAATTTTTTCGATGTTAGTTATATTGGCTGTTGCCTTTGCACATAAAACTGTTGAGTTAGGTATCCTCGAGTCAATGTAATGAATTCTTTGAAATTTTGTCTTTATATAGAAATTTTGAATCAAAATATCCAATTTCATACTTTTAGCAACGGAATTACATAAAAAAGTATCAGGCTGCGGTTTAATTTTAAAATTGTTTTTCTCTTCGATATATCTTTTTAATATGTGTTCTCGAAGTTCGTTAAATAATTTCAAATCTTCTTCTAATCGTAAGTCTAATACTCTTTCACCAGTTATTAGCACTTTAAGGATAGCGTAATTTGTATATGTATATTGCTTTTTTAACTTATCCCAAGCATTCGTTTTAGCCCATTCTCGGGCATTAGTAACAGGGCAAAAAGAACCATCTACAAAGAAATAAACACCACTTCCCAACCATTCATTGTAAGCAGAGCTAGGTATAAAACCAATCTTCTTGACAGACTCAACACATTCACTATTTGTTCCATGATATGCAATGTATTCATTCATTAGATAATCTTTTTACTATATGTTGAATGGTTTTAACGTACTTTATCTGTTTTGTATCATAACATAATGTCCACTATCTTTACGACGGTGGATGTTATAAGCATAAAATTTCCGTCTTGTTCAATGTGGTAAATTTTTCTTTAATTTTCTACACATACCCACTCTCCATCACCGGCAACACCCAGTAATGTATTCCAGCATTGGCAAATTCTTTTTTCAAAGTTTGAATCAGCAAATTCAAATCGGTTTCTGGAATGTACATTTGAAACCGGATTTTACGTTGTCTACCAGTCACTTGTTCAGCTAAAGATAAACCGTGATGTCGATGATCATGTGAATTGACCGCAAAGCTACTAAAACCATGTTCGGATTCAAACGTCAACAAACAATCCACCACCGCTTCCTCTAATTCAGGTGAAACATTTAAAGTGACTAAAAATTCTTGTGTCATCATCATTCTTTTTTGGGTTGCCCCAATTGTCTATATAAAATAGGTAATAAAATCAAGGTTAAAGCAGTGGATGAAACTAAACCGCCAATCACCACAATCGCCAGCGGGCGTTGAATTTCCGAACCAGGCCCGGTGGCAATCAACATCGGAATCAAGCCAAACGCGGCAATGCTGGCGGTCATCAACACCGGACGCAACCGCCGCGTTGAACCCAACACCACCAACTGGGTCAAATCCATGCCCATCGCATAAAGCTGATTGAAATACGTCACCATCACCACGCCGTTCAGTACCGCAATCCCCAGTAAGGCAATAAATCCCACGGATGCGGGAACAGACAAATATTCACCCGACAGCCACAACGCAAATACGCCGCCTATCATCGCAAGAGGAACATTCGATAACACCAAAATTGCTTGACGTACTGAGCCGAAGGTAGAAAATAACAGTAAGAAAATCAAGCCTAAAGCAATGGGTATCACTAAAGTTAAACGTGCCGCGGCGCGTTGTTGATTTTCAAATTGTCCACCAAATTTTAAGGTATAACCAATCGGTAATTTCACCTGAGCGGCAACCGCTTTTTTTGCCTCTTCGACAAATCCCACTAAATCTCGCCCTTCAACATTCGCTCGAATCACCACAAATCGTTGTCCGTGTTCGCGCCCAATCGAAACTACACCTTCAATCGGTCGGATGGTAGCTAATGAAGATAAGGTTACGGTTTGATTATTCGGTAAATTGATCGGTAAATTAGCAATCGTTGCTGGATTAGATTCACCGCGTAAAATCAATGGGATACGTTTAATGCCGTCTTGTACAGTGCCTACAGTGATTCCTTCAATTTGTCCACGCAAAAGTTGTTCTAATTGATCGCCATCTAAGCCAAAACGTCCGGCAATACTGCGATCAATTTGAATTTGTAAAAATTGCATTCCGTCATTTTGACTGGCAAACACATCGGTTGAGCCTTGAATTGATTTTAATACGGTGGCAATTTCGCCGGCTTTTTGATTTAAAATAGCTAAATCATTTCCGAATAATTTTACCGCTACATCACCGCGAGTACCGGTTAACATTTCTGAAACTCGCATTTCAATCGGTTGAGTAAAACTGAAAGCAATTCCCGGGGTATTTGTCATGCTTTGCCGAATCTTTTCAATTAATTCCTCTTTAGAATGAACTTTCCATTCTGATTTAGGTTTTAAAACTAAAAAAGTATCGGTATCATTAAATCCCATAGGGTCTAAACCTAATTCATCAGCACCCATTCGAGAAATTATATGCTTAATTTCAGCAACATTTGTTAATAAATTTTTTTGCACTTGTCCATCAAGTGTTAAAGATTGTTGCAAGGTAATTGACGGTAATTTTTGCAATTGCACAATAATATCGCCCTCATCCATTGTTGGCATAAAAGTGCTACCAATTCGCCCAAAGATAATTAAAGTGACGATAAATAAAGTCGCGGTCATGCCAATCACAATTCGTTGATGAGCTAAACAGAATAATAATAAAGGGCGATAATAACGTTGTAATTGTCTGGGTAGCCAAGGCTCTTCATGTGACACTTGTTTTAATAAATAAGAAGCTAATACCGGAATAACCGATAACGATAAAATTAAGGAGCCACTTAAAGCAAAAACAATGGTTAATGCGACTGGAGTAAATAATTTTCCTTCTAATCCTTGTAAAGTAATTAACGGTAAAAAAACAATAATAATAATTAAAATGCCAGAGGTTACTGGAATTGAAACTTCACGAGTGGCGCGATAAATTAAATGTAATCGTGGTAAACGTTCGGCTTTTTCTTTATGAGCTAAATGCGTAATAATATTTTCAACAACCACCACCGCACCATCGACTAACATACCAATCGCAATCGCCAATCCACCTAAACTCATTAAATTAGCCGATAAACCAAAATAATTCATTAAAATAAACGTAATAAAGGCAGCTAATGGTAAGGCTAAAGCCACCGTTATTGCGGCGCGTAAATTACCTAAAAAAGCAATTAATAGAATAAGGACTAAAATAATCGCTTCAAATAAAGCGTGAGTCACCGTCGAAACCGCTTTATTCACTAAAGTGCCGCGATTGTAAAAAACTTCAATTTTTACCCCGCGAGGAAAGCCAGCACTGATTTCGGTTAATTTTTTTTCAATCTCAACGACGGTTTGTCTAGCATTTGCGCCGCGTAAACTCAGCACTAATCCAGTAACTGCTTCGCCTTTGGCATCTTTACTCACTGCGCCATAACGAGTTAATCCAGCAAAATCGACTTCAGCAATATCTGCAACTTTAATCGGAATATTATGGTCATGACTGACTACTGTGTTCTTAACATCTTCCAAAGTTTTAATGCGATTTTCTACTCGCACAATTAAGGCTTCTTCACCTTCAATTAAACGCCCAGCTCCATCATTACGATTGTTGAGTTCTAGCGCAGACAACAATTGATTCAAACCGATATGACGCGCTGACATCCGCGAGCTATCCGGTTTGACCACAAAACTTTTAACCAATCCGCCTAAAGAATTGACATCTGCCACCCCAGGAACGGTGCGTAATGCCGGACGAATCACCCAATCGAGTAAATCGCGTTTTTCCATTAAAGTTAAATTTTCACCTTCAATCGAAAACATAAACATTTCACCTAAGGGGGTGGTCATCGGTGCGATTCCTCCTTGTACAGCGGCAGGTAAATTGCCCCAGACTGAATTTAGACGTTCAGCCACTTGTTGTCGCGCCCAAAAAATATCCGTGCCTTCTTCAAAATCGACGGTAATATCCGTCAGCGCGTATTTTGCCATTGAACGTAACATCACTTGATGCGGAATGCCCAATAATTCAACTTCAATCGGTGCGGTAATGCGCGCCTCGACTTCTTCAGGAGTCATTCCAGCGGATTTGACAATAATTTTGACTTGTGTAGGTGAAACTTCAGGAAAGGCATCAATCGGAATTTTTTGAAATGCGTAGTAACCGCCACCTATCAATAGCAAAATTCCTAATAACACCAATAATCTTTGCGTTAAAGCAAATTGAATTAAGCGTGCCATTATTCTTCACTTCCTAAGTGTAACCAATTGGCTTTTAAAGCAACCGCGCCTCGAATCGCAATCGATTCCGTGCCTTTGAGTTGACCACTGATAATGCTGTCGTTGGCTTGTTTAGCTAATACTTTTACCGTGATTATTTGAAACCCTTGTGCTTGGCGAATAAATAAATAACTACGACCTTGATACTGTGCTAAAGCGGTGTTCGGAACTTGATACGCAATTTGATTACGCCGTTGAATTAATTGCGCTTTAACCATTTGTCCCGGGCGCAGTTCTGAACTTGGATGATCAATCACAGCTCGAACGGTAATGGTTTGAGTTTCTGGATTAACGCTATTTCCCAATAATTGTACCGTTGCGGTGGTTGAATAAGCTTCAATTTGTACTTCATTGCCAATTTGAATTTGCGCAATTTGCTCTTGTGGAATGGCAATTTCTAACCATAAAGGAGATAAATGAGCGATTTTATACATCGGAGATAAAGCATTGACTCGTTCACCAGTCATGACTAATTGTTCTAAAATGACTCCCTGAATTGGCGCGACAATCATTAAGCGCGGATTTAATAAATGTTGTTGAGTGAGATCACGAATTTGATTTGTCGATAAACCAGAAATGGCTAACATTTGCGAAATGCTTTCAAATTCTGCATGAATATTTTGATATTGACTGCGACTTTCCTGCCACCTTTTTCCGGGAATAATACCCTCATTAAATAATTTTTGATCGCGCTGATAATTTTCCCAAGCTAATTGACGTTGATTGTTTATTTGTAAATAACGTTGTTGTAGGGTTAATAATTCTGGACTATGAATTTCAGCAATCAATTGGTTTTTATTCACTTGATCACCGACTGCAAAATATAATTGATTAATTAATCCGGTTTGGGGAGTGCTTACGGTATATTCTTGTTGTGGAGGAACAACAATTTTCGCCGGAGCAGTCAATAATAACGATTGAGTAGCTGGTTTTAAATGTCCTAATTCAATCGCTAATTGTTTAATTTGTTGTTCAGTTAATTTAATTTCTTCAGCTTGAATACTAGGATAAAATCCAATTATCATTAAGCATAATAGCCCTGAAAAATAATTCATGGTGAAACTCCAACTGATTGATTATAAAAAGCATAATCTCGTTGTAAAATTAATGCTCGTTCTTGAGCATTTAATACTGCTTGTTGAGTTCGCGCTTGAATTTTTAATAAATCTAATAAATCCGTTTCGCCTACCGAAAAACTTAATTCAGTCATTTTTAAATGTTGTTCTGCCACTTGTTTTAATTCCGTAGCAATCTCCATTTCAGCCCGATTGACGGCTAAATTATGTTCAGCTTCATGATGAGCTAATTCTAAATCTCGATGTAATTGATGTTGCTCGGCAATTAACTGATTTAATTCAACATATAAAGCTGCCAATTGCGGAGCGAGATGTGCTTCTCCAGCAAAAGGAATCGTAATTCCAATATTAAAACTTTCCGTATTATTACTGCGACTGTCTTGATTACTAGGGCGATCGCTATTAATGCCAATGGCTAAATTACTTTGTCCAGAACCAACTTTTGCTAAAGCTTGAATTTCGGCTTGTTTACGTTCAATTAAATGATTAATCGCAATTAATGCGGGATGATTATTTTGGATTTCGCTAATTGAAACTAATAATTCTCGATAATGTAGCGGTATTTTATGAGTTTGTGTTAAGGAGATATAACGTTTTCTCGAGTGCATCACTTCAGCTTCAGCTAATACTAATGCAGAACGCTTTTGTAATAATTCAGTTTGCATGAGTAATTCATCCATTTTAGGTAAATCGCCTAATACAACGCGACGTTTGACTTTAATCAGTAAAGTTTCAAAATTTTTTAAATCCGTTTGAGTTTGCTGATAGCGCAATTTTTGTAACGCAATATCCCATATTGCAAAACGAATTAATCCCGCAATTTTTAATCGAATCACGGCAGTTTGTGAACCTGCGGATAATTGTGCTTGATAAGCCACTTGTCGTTCAGCTTGACGTTGTCCGATATTCCATATGGGAATTTGAACGCCAGCGTCGATGTAATGTAAAGTGCCGCTGGTCGCTTCTTGATAACGTAAATTGGTTTCTACCGCTCCAGCAATCCAACTATCGCCTCGTCGTTGTAGAGCTTTAGCTTCGGTTTCTAAAGCTTGTAACCATTCTTGTTCAGGATGTTTGGCTACAGTTAAATTGACTAATTGTGATAAAGTGAGTTTTTGATCTTCTTCAATCGCATCATAATGCTCGACTATAGGCTGAGTTTGGGCAAAACTATTCGTTATTATTAAAATCCCCAAACACCAGCCTGCTAATAACCAAAAGCGTGAAAGCTTCATGGATTGGCTCCAAAAAAATTAGATTAACAGCAACTCTCTGTCAACGCATTTAGTTTATAAATGTTGAGAGTTATTCAGAGAGGAGAAAAATTTAGATGAGTGGGTGAGCAGGTGGTGCGCGCGGCGGATGAGAAGATAGAAGATTAGTAGCTCTAATGCCTATCAAAAGCACAATAAAATCAATAAGATGATAGCTAGAAGTCGTTTGAAAAATGAATTGACTAATGAGTATATCGACCGACGAAATTTTGGCTAAAAAGTTTTGAGGTTTAATTCCATGACTAATACTAACGATAGTATTGTCGAGTTGATTAAATGTAGATAAAGAGTGTAGGCTAGGTTGCGAACAAATCTGTGACTGGGAATGGTAAACCTCAAAATTGGGTAAATGCCAGCCAAATTGAGCGAAGTTGTTACCAGAATGGGCATGAATCAGGGGCGCGACTAACTGTAGCAGAGTCAACAGCACCAATAAAAAGCGATGTGTGGATAACAACATGCCGAAGTAAAATCAAACTTGAGTGGGGTGAACGATGGGGATCGAACCCACGACAGCCGGAATCACAATCCGGTACTCTACCAACTGAGCTACGCTCACCATAGCATAGAAATGAAATAAGCTGAAAATGGCACGCTTGGCAGGATTCGAACCTGCGACCCTCGGCTTAGAAGGCCGATGCTCTATCCAACTGAGCTACAAGCGCATTGGTCGGGGTAGAGGGATTTGAACCCCCGACATTCTGCTCCCAAAGCAGACGCGCTACCAAGCTGCGCTATACCCCGACAATAAAACTGAGTAACTCAAGATTGAGTTGCCAATTCAATCTGCGATTAGAGTGTGCATGATAGGATTATTTAAAATTTTTGTCAAGTCTAGGATTAGAAATTTTTAAATTTGTGATCCGATCTAGCTAAAATAATCCCTAAATTTTTGAAACTTATATTAAAATTACCCTGATAAAATTTTTTAAGCGATCTGTACTCAGCAAATTTTTTATGATGAATTTAAAAAAGGTAATATATCAATTTTTTTCTGGGGTGCGTCAATTGCTAGGAGACGATGCTTATGATCGTTATTTAGATCATCATGTTAAACATCATCCGCAAATTATACCTTTGACTCGCAAAGCTTTTTTTAAAGCTGAATTAGAACGTAAATGGAATGGAATTCGGCGTTGTTGTTAAAAATAAATAAAATAGTATTTTAAAAAATGTAAGTTAAAAAACTTGACTAAAAGAGGTTATAGTGACTGAGCAAACTCATTTGAATTATAAAACCGCTGGCGTGGATATTGCCGCTGGTGATGAATTAGTAGAAAGAATTAAACCGATTGCGGCTCGTAGTCGAACTGCTGGAGTGATGGCTGGATTAGGTGGATTTGGTTCTTTGTTTGAATTGCCTTGGAGTCGTTATCAACAACCGGTTTTGGTTTCCGGAACTGACGGCGTGGGTACGAAATTGAAATTAGCCATTGAACTCAATCGCCATCAAACGGTAGGCATTGATTTAGTAGCGATGTGTGTGAATGATATTGTGGTTCAAGGAGCTGAACCTTTGTTTTTTCTCGATTATTTTGCCACTGGTAAATTAAATGTAGAGATTGCAGCAACAGTTATTGAAGGAATTGGACGCGGTTGTGAACTTGCAGGCGCAGCGTTAGTTGGTGGAGAAACTGCGGAAATGCCGGGAATGTATGCTGACGGCGATTATGATTTAGCCGGTTTTAGCGTAGGGATTGTGGAAAAATCACAATTAATTGACGGTTCTAAAGTTCAAGTGGGAGATCAATTAATCGGGATTGCTTCCTCAGGGGCGCATTCCAATGGCTATTCATTAATTCGTAAAATTATCGCAGTTCATCAAATTGATTTGAATCAATTATTCGATGAGCGTAGTTTTGCCGATGTTTTATTAGAACCGACTCGAATTTATGTCAAACCTTTATTAACCTTAATGAATCAAGTGCAAATTCACGCATTAGCACATATTACTGGTGGAGGAATTACCGAAAATTTACCGCGAGTTTTGCCGGAAAAGGTTAATGCAAAAATTCAGCTATCTTCTTGGAATAGACCTAATATTTTCAATTGGTTACAAGCAAAATCGCAGATGTCTGACGCAGAAATGCTAACAACGTTCAATTGTGGCATTGGCATGATTCTTTGTGTAGCCACAGAAGAAGTAGAAAAAACCTTATCGATTTTGGCGCAACAAGGTGAATCGGCTTGTTGGATTGGAGAAATTGTTGCGGCTGAAGGCGCGGCAACAGTGGAATACGAAGCTTAAATAATCGCCCTAAAGATTAGTATCTCCCGCCTGCGCCGTATGCACTTTCGTCCTTGAACCAGAGGTTCAAGTGGGAACTTGATGGATGTTTTAGGCTGCCTGATTCAAAGATCAGGTATGCTCACCGCATCCTAAAGACCAGCTCCCTAGGGCAATATAGGTTCAGGAAACACCCAGTGCAGCCAAACGCCGCAGGAGATACTGAAAGCTATTCTAACTGATTTAAGGATTTTGCAAAACGTTTTCTATTTTTTCACGCAAATAGATCAGTTTTTCAGCAAACTCTTGTTCGGGAGTTTGAGATTTATGTTGCAACAAATGCAATTCGTGCATCACATTTAACGCGACCATGACCGCGATGCGTTCACCACCATTGATTTTGCCCGCGTCTTGAATTTCGCGCATTTGCCGATCTAACTTTCGCGCGGAACTTAATAAACTAGCATGTTCATCTATCGAGCAGGCAATTTTATATTCTTTACCTAATATGCTGATTGTTAAAGGCTTTATCGGTACATTCATGAGCCTTCCTCCATAGTTTTTAGGCGATTAATCATGGTTTCGATTTTTGTTTTAGCCAAAGCCGTTTTTGCTAATAATTGCGCCCTTTCTTTCACTAACGATTCCTGTTTGATTTTAAGCGACTGATTTTCAGTCTTAAGTAGTTGATAATGTTTTAACAATTCGTTTAATTGTTGTTCTAATGCTTGGTATTCGTCGGAGGATTTTAAAGGTAAATCGGACATGATAAAAATAGGGTCAGTTGGAATCTTGTCAAATTTTATCAAGCAAAGCGAACCGGCTCAACACAACAGGCTATAAAGAAATCAATAAATTGTCAATCAATTTATCAAAGATAATTATTTTATGGATGGTGAGAATAGAATGGCTTATTTTTTAAGCAAAATTTAACAAGCTATTTCATAGAGTTAAACTATAAAAGGACTCAAACTTTCCATTTTGCCAAAAGTCCGCCATAACGTTGAATTTTCTGGCTAATTGCGGATTTAAAAATCGCTTCTTCAGTGACAATTGCTAGTGATTTTTTAGCGCGTGTAATTCCGGTATAAATTAATTCTTTGGTTAAAATCGGATTCATTGTTGAGGGTAAAATCATTAAAATTCGTTCGAATTCTGAGCCTTGACTTTTGTGAATAGTCATAGCAAATACCGTTTCACAATCGGGTAATCGTGCGGGTAATATTTTATGAATTAAACCCTCAGTGCCTAAAAAAAAGACTTTTAATTGTTGATCAATATCGATTAAGCAAATACCAATATCGCCATTATATAAATTTAGACTTGGATTGTTTTGTTGAATCATAATGGGTCGTCCACAATACCAAGCATGAGATAATGAAATTTTTTGCATCATAGCTAATTGCTTTTCAACCGCTTGATTAATAAAAATAACACCTCTATATCCTAAACGAGTGGCACATAAAGTTTGAAATTGTTGAAAACAACGATAAATAGTTACAAAATCAGCTTGTTGTTGAATTAAATCTAAATAAGCAGATTGTTGTTCGGCAATATAGCGAATAAAATCTTCAGTAAAATGTTGAATGGAAACAGTATCGTTTTTTAATAATTCCCAAGCTGCTTCAGAATTCTGTTGATTAATTGCTTGAGCAAATTGTTTAATATCATTTTGAAATCGATAAGCCTGTTTTAATTCAACAGTATATTGTGGTAAAGCTTGAGTTAAATCAGCTAAAACTGCTCCAGATTCTACTGAAGCTAATTGATCTTTATCCCCTAATAAAATCAAACGACTTTCGGGTAATAGCGCATCAATTAATTTACTCATTAACGCTAAATCGACCATTGAAGCTTCATCAATAACCACCACATCATATGGCAAAGGTTCATCAGCATGATAACGAAAATAAGGCGAAGGTGGCAGCGCGCCTAATAATCGATGAATCGTATAAACCTGACGTGGAATTTGTTGTTTAATAGTGTCAGAGCACGGTAAATTTTGAATATGAATTCCAATCGATTCTTGTAAACGCATTGCCGCTTTTCCGGTCGGAGCTGCTAATGCAATTTGTAAATTGGGAGAATAATATTCTAATAATAAACCGAGAATTTTAATCACCGTTGTGGTTTTGCCAGTTCCAGGCCCACCGGAAATCATTGCAAAATGATTCATTAAAGCACAACGTGCTGCTTCAGCTTGCCAATCAATCACTTCGCTATTGATTTTTGGAAAATAACGCGCTAATAAATGATCGAAATGATCAGTTAATTTTGTTAAAATAAAACGCTGGCGTAATTGTAAAGCGAGTCGTTGTTCATAAAACCAATAACGATGGGTATAAAGGCAATGATGCTGAATAATTAAGGGATGAGTTGCAGTCGGTAATTCAAGATAATCATTCGGAATTTCACAAGCTAATCCAGAATCGCGAATTAATTGTAATTGTTGAGAATTTAAATAAATACAACTATGACCTTGATTTTGTTGAAACGATAATTCAGCTAATAAAGCATATAATTCAGAAGAATCAAATTCGTTAATTTGACAGCGTTGACTGAAAAATCGTGCAAAAGCTCTATCTAAACGACTCCATTTGGGTTCAGGTAAATTAAGATTCATCAGAAATATCTTGACGTAATAAAATTAAACTCATTTGGCGTTGAATGAGTGGAAAGAATTTATCATAATAAATTTGAATTGAGTTAATCAATTGAATCAAAAATTGGCGACAAATTTTCCATAATTGAGTTAGAAAATGAAGTACCGGATCAGCGAAATTCATTGCCACTGCATCCACTAAACAATACCATGCGGCTACGCCACTCGGTGGATTGCCTTGCGGTAATGATAATACCGGATCAATTGTTGCCCAATGCCAAGTGCCTACCGCAGTGCCAATTAATTCCAACCAAGTGGTAATAAAAAAAGCGGCTAAATAAACCATAGGAGATCGACCCTTAAATAAATAGCCTAAAAATACACAAAACAATAACGCTCCTACTGAATCAGATTGTGAAATGCCGCTAATTCCAGCAATTGACCATAAACCGCAAACAATCACAACTAAAGTTGCAATGATTCGAGAATAAGCTTGAAATAATCCTGAGCGTGCTAAAGCAACGGCGGTTAAATAAACCATGCCATGTCCGGGAGGAACATATGCCGGAACATTACCGAATCGATAAATATATCCTTGCATATAAACTGAAGCAAAATGTTCACCAATTGTGGCAAAGGCAACTGCAATTAAAACTTGCATTCTGACATGACGACATTCGCCTAATAATAATCCAATTAAAAATATCCATCCACAAACCCCTAATCCATTTTGTTGTGCTAAATCTGAATGAGCATCGGTTAATAAGCAAACGGCAACACAAAAAAAAGTAAATCCGGCAATAAAATAATCGCGTTTATGATGAACAATTGGCGCATTAGGATCGGGAAAATAACGAAGCATAATCAAATGGGAAAAATAAATGAGATTTAGAATAAGATAAATTTAATAAATGAGATAATATTGTTTAATATTTAAACGTTAGATTGAGTTTAGCTAAACCAATAAGCAATCGCTAAATAACGCGACGCTTTACCAATCGTAATTGCAATCATAGCAGGAATGAGGGCTAATTTTAACCAGCCGCCGGCAAAACATAAACCATCGCCAATAATCGGTAGCCAAGAAAATAATAACGCCCAATAACCATATTGTCTAACCCATGCAATTGAGCGATGTTTTTTTGTGGATAAAACGCTTTCTGGTGCGTAATTTTTGGCAGTGAATTGGCCTAAATACCAAGTCGTTAATGCGCCTAAAACATTGCCTATAGTGGCAATGATGATTAATTCAGCCATAATATAATTTCCACTATGGACTAAATAAGCTAACACCGCTTCTGAACCGCCAGGAGCAATCGTTGCAGAAATAAACGCACTTAAAAATAAACCACCCAGTGATAATTCATTCATTATTCAAATAGACAATAAAAAACCTCTGTAAAATAATTACAGAGGTTTACAAAAAATAACAGTGTTGGTAATTAATAGTAAAATTAAACTTAAGTTCTTTTTCTAAAAATAGCCATACACCATGCAAAACTGTCAGTGATTGCATCAACTATTTTAATTAAATAATCGATACCCATTTCAAATAAATAACTCACCGATTCCATCATGGTTTTTCCAGCTAATTTCTGCCGTAAAATTGGAGCTAACCAAAAACCAATCGCTAAACCAATCATAGTTACGCCGGAAATTAATGATTGTGGATTATCAGTTAAAGTATTATTATTTTCACTGCTGATATTATCAGTTTGAGTTGAAATTGTGGAATCAATTGAAGTCGAATTATTATCAGCCGTTGCATTTGGATTCGCTGGATTAATCGTTGGTTTTATTTCTGGCAATTCAGAACTAATATCTCGATAATCATCCGCAATGATATACGGACTTACCCCCGGAATACTGGGTAAATCGCCACTGCCTTTGCCGACTTTTAATTGCGCTTTCATGCCTTTTTCCATATGCTGGGCAATGTCACAATGAACTAAATACGTTTTATCATCGGCAGGTAAAATTAACGTTCCAGACACTTCGCCAGGACCAGAAACTTCTAAATGAAACATTCCTTTGGGATATAAATATTTGGGTAATCCGTGCATCATCCATTGATGGCGAATATCATCATCATTAATGAAATGTACCGTTAATTTAGTACAAGGTTCAAATTGGAAATTTTGGGTATCAAACGCAAACATGGTGCCGGGGAATTTTTCGGCATATTTATGTCCGGCATGGACAGTAATTTCTTTAACTTCAGAAATGCTATTACAACCACCGGGTAAAGTATCAGTATTATTTCCCATGACCATCGCACCACCCATGTCCATTAAATGACCTTCACCGTGTTCGCCATGTTCCATTAAACGGGTATGATTTTCAAATTCTTTGGCAAATACGGGAGGAGTAAAAATTGCGACTGCGAATAGCAACGTTGCGATTAAGTGCGTCATAACATGAGCCTCATCAAATAGGTTGTTGATTGGTAAATTCAATGGTTCGGCTAATGCCCTTTGAAGAACATTAGCTGAACAGTACTGACTGGAGTGCGGACAACAGTGGCGATTGTAGGTAAATCATCAAGGGATTAAGAAATGATTTTACGGAATACGCCATCAATTTGACGTTTGAAACCAGCACTAGATAAATAAACCACATATAAACCAGCAAAAGCAAATAGGGCATATAATCCCCAAGCGGCTTTACTCATAGGTTCACCAGTTCCGGCTTGGAAAGACATATGGGCATCTAATTTTTCGCCTTGATCTGGAATTAAAGTAATATGAATCAAATATTTACTTTTTTCTTTAACGCCTTCGGGTAAAGATAATACCACAGTACCAGATTTGTGTTTTTGCGCTTGTTGATAAAAAATCCGCGTACCTTCAGGTTCTTTGGTAACTTCAAATTCGACCATCATATTGCGATAACGCATATCTTGATAATCAAATACCAATTGGATTAAAGAATCTATCGCTGGCAATTTGCCACAAAATTCTTCCGCTGGATACGCTTTGGGTTGATAAGCGGTGTAATGAATCCAATGATTGGGTTCAAGTTCAAATTTACATTGATCCGTATCTGTACCCGCAGCACCGCCATGCGCCCACAAGCTGGTAGAAAATAACACTCCTAGTAGTAACATCAGAGTTTTTTTAAATAATTTAGTTTTCATCATACCTTCCTACAGTCATTGTTATTATGATTTCACGGTTTTGACTCAATGGACTAACGACCTGATTGAGCTACCGAATAAAATTAAGCTAAAAACACCGGTAACTCTAGCACATTGGCTTTAGCAAATAAAGACAACTGAATGAAAACTCAAAGCAAAGACTCGGATAACTCACTATAATGAACCGAGCAATAAACCTGATACTGGTATCGATTGCGTCGATGCGAGTCATCAATTCACTTTACCTTTAACCTTTGGAAACGACAATGCCTCCTTTATGCCAATCTCCCGAATGGATAGCTCTGCAACAACATTATGAAATTGTGCGTTACTTGTCTTTACGTTCAGCTTTTGCCAGCGATCCCCAACGATTTGATAAATTTTCATTACAATTGAATGATATTTTATTTGATTATTCAAAAAATCGAATTACGGAAGAAACGTTGGGCTTGTTAATTCAATTAGCTCAAGCTAGACAATTGCCAACATATATTGAAGCGATGTTTAGTGGTGAAAAAATTAATTTGACAGAACACCGTGCCGTATTACATACCGCATTACGCAATCGCAGTAATAAACCGGTTTATGTCGAAGGTCATGATGTGATGCCAGATATTAATATGGTATTAACTAAAATTCGGCAATTTTGTCACAAAATTCACAGTGGTGAATGGACAGGTTATAGTGGTCAGCGAATTACGGATATTGTGAATATTGGGATTGGTGGATCGGATTTAGGTCCAAAAATGGTCACAACTGCATTAACGCCATATGCTTATCGTGGATTAAAAGTTTATTATGTTTCTAATGCAGATCAAGCGGATTTGGTAGAAACGCTAAAACCTTTAAATCCCGAAACCACTTTATTTCTAGTGGCTTCAAAAACTTTTACCACTCAAGAAACGATGTTAAATGCGAATTCAGCGCGTGAATGGTTATTAAAATCTAGTGGTACTGAATCCGCAATTAGCCGTCATTTTATTGCGATTTCAACCAATACTCAAAAAGTAATTGAATTCGGTATTGATGCAAATAATATGTTTGGTTTTTGGGATTGGGTGGGCGGTCGATATTCTTTATGGTCAGCAGTCGGATTATCAATTGCTTTATATATTGGCATGGAGCAATTTGAACAATTATTACAAGGTGCGCATGAAGCGGATTTACATTTTCGTTATACGCCATTAGCGAAAAATATTCCGGTGATTATGGCATTATTAGGCATTTGGTATAACAATTTTTTTGGCGCACAATCTCATGCCATTTTGGCTTATAGTCAATTAATGAAATTTTTTGCCGATTATTTTCAACAAGGAGATATGGAAAGTAATGGTAAAAATATTGATCGAGAAGGCAATACCGTTGATTACAATACCGGTCCAATTATTTGGGGACAACCCGGGACTAATGGACAACATGCGTTTTATCAATTAATTCATCAAGGAACTAAATTAATTCCTTGTGATTTTCTCGCTCCAGCACAAAGTGATTATGATTTAATAGAGCATCACGATATTTTAATGGCGAATTTTTTAGCTCAACCTGAAGCCTTAATGCGTGGAAAAACCCGAGAAGAAGTTGAGCAAGATTTAACTATGGCTGAATGTGCTGATGAACGTTTAGTTTCTTCTAAAATTTTCCCGGGGAATGAACCTTCTAATAGTTTTTTATTTAAAAAAATTACCCCTAAAACATTAGGAACGTTAATTGCCTTATATGAGCATAAAATATTTACCCAAGGCATTATTTGGAATATTAATTCATTTGATCAAATGGGCGTAGAATTAGGTAAAGCTTTAGCGCGAGTTATTTTACCAGAATTAAAACACGAATCGCCCATTCGCAGTCATGATTGCTCAACCAACGGGTTAATTAATTATTATAAACAATTACGCTAATGATTAAAAATGAGTGTCGATAATTATGATGATCAAATTGAAGCCTTAATTGTTGTTGTACAGCAACGCTGTCAAGCTGAAATGAGTGATGAAGTTCAACAGGTGGTCGCAGAATTATTACGTCTATTAAATTGGGCAAGAAAAGATCGCCAATATCAATTGATTTCAACTTTGAAATTGGCTTTTGAAGTGTTATTAGTTGAAAAACCACAACTCACTTTAGTGAAACAAATTACCAATAATGTTCATCAAGAATTAAAATCAGGCACTCAATTTTCACCGCCAGTCAGAGTCGTCATTGGTTTATGTGGTTGGTTATTTATTGCGATTCCATTCATGCTATTAGTTATACCCGAACTTATGGGACAAGAATTAATATTAGGAATTCCAACGCATTTATTTCTTATGGTGATTTTATTTGGTTCCATAGGTAGCGTAG
>JACCEE012787640.1_pt1 | contig 17643 bp, 22 predicted proteins | sample 7449931 | NCBI WGS metagenome assembly JACCEE01 (sample SAMN15323457, study PRJNA562643) | freshwater metagenome | isolation source: river surface water | place: USA:Blue River Watershed | collected 2017-08-19 | reverse complement strand
TATAGCGTAGCGAGGAAAATGGAATGAGAGAAAATTTAACTTTAGTTTGTACAGAGTGTAAAGAAGAAAATTATATTAACACTCGTAACAAAAAGAAACATCCAGAACGTATGCAGGTCAATAAATATTGCCCTCGTTGCAATAAGCAAACCGTTCACAGGGAGAAAAAATAAAAAGGCCTATAGGGCTTTTTTGTTAGGTTATGGAAGTAAGAACAATAACACTTGGAATTTATCAAACCAACACATATTTGATTGTAAAGAATAATCAAGTCATTATAATTGATCCTGTTTCAAAAGCTGATCGAATACAAAATATCATTCAAGATAATGAGAAGGTAGTAGGAATATGTTTAACTCATGGTCATTTTGATCACATTGGGGCAGTCGATGATTTAGTTCAGATATATAAATGTCCAGTTTATATTCATGAACTTGATTTTGAAATGACTCAAGATCCTGAGAAAAATTATTCTCAAACAAAGAAAATCAAACTTAAATCAAAACAAACATTCTATCAAGACTCAATGAGTATTGGGGATTTCACTTTTGATGTATACCATACACCAGGACATACAAAAGGATCAGTTTGCTTAAAATTTGATCAAATACTCTTTTCTGGTGATACCTTATTTAAGGGAAGTATTGGTCGTACGGATCTCTATGGTGCAAGTCCTCAAGAAATGAAACAGAGTTTAAGATTCTTAAGAACACTTCAAGATAATTTGATAATTTATCCTGGACATGATGGATCGACAACTCTATTTGATGAATTAAAACGTAATCCTTATTTATAAACAGTAGAAATTACTGTTTTTTTTATGATAATTATAATTCTTTGCATATATGTAACTATGAATTATGAAAAACAATTTAAAAAACTAATTCTGAATGCATTAAATGAAAATACATCGGATATCCATTTACAACGAACACAAAATGATTATCGTTGTGAGTTTAGAACCCTGTATGGATTAAAAGAAATAAAGTCATTTAAGTTTGATCATGGATTTTTTGAATATATTAAATACATATCAAACTTAGATTTACTTACAAGTTTAAAACCACAATCTGGGAGAATTGATTTAAAGATTAATCATAAACAATACTTTATACGTTCTGCATATTTTAAAAACTATTTTATTGAAACGATTGTATTAAGAATATTGAACCCAAAGATACCTTTGACGATTAATACATTATTTGGATTAGACTCAGAAAAGATTAGAAATAGTTTAAACATTAATAATGGGTTAATACTTTTCTCTGGAAGTACTGGAAGTGGAAAATCAACAACCCTATTTACCTGTTTAAAGGAATTGAATCTACAAAAAATATATTCCATAGAAGATCCTGTTGAGTTTATCTATGAAAATATTGTTCAACTAGAAGTAAATGAGTATCAAAAATTCAGTTTCAATGAAGCAATTAAACAAGTTTTACGTCATGATCCCAATATTATTGTGATCGGTGAAATTCGAGATGAAGTAGAAGCAAATGCTGCTATTCGATGTGCATTAAGTGGCCATCTCGTTTTATCAACTATTCATTCAAATAGTGCTGAAATGACAATACAGAGATTAATTGATATGAAAATAGATCTTTCAATATTAAAACAAACGTTAAAATTAGTTGTTTACCAAGAATTGATATTAAATGAGGAAAACAATGAAAGAAAAGCTAAATATTCCTTTTATAAGTTCGAATAAGAAATTTAATCAATTTGAAATTGAATTGTTTATTGAACTTTTAAATAATCAAATCCATTTTGATCAGATATTAGAAATTATGAAATTAGATAATAATGAAATAAATATTATTAAGTATATCGACTCAAATAATATGAATTATATAATTGATAGCAAAGATGAATTATCAAAAGTTCATCGCTTCAACTGGGCATTAAACCGGAAACTTAACCATAATCGAATAAATGATTCATTTAAAAAGGCTTTTACATACCCAATTTTTCTTTGGCTTTTAAGTTTAAATCTATTAACTTTTCTCTTGATTAATATTCTCCCAACAATGCTTCAATCATTTAGTCAATTTACAAATACAACAAACATTTATGATTCATTAATAAAATTATCTCAATTATTAATTGGAGTAGAATGGGGAATTATTCTTCTTGGATTAGGAATCAAATTGAGGATAAATAATAAACAAATATTGAAACTATATGAATTAATTTATAAACATTATCCAGATAATTTATGGGTTTATTACTTTAGTTATCACTATCTCTTTGATTTTCTTTATTTGGTGAATCTAGATATTCATACAAGTAAAATATTATCGATTCTTAATAGAAATGATTCAATATTATTCCAAGAACTAAGTCGAAAAGTACTATTTAATTTAAACGAAGGTAAATCCTTTAAAGAATCATTTGACTTACTTGATATAACATTTATAAAAATACTAAAAATCGATGATTTTGATCGTAAATTACCTGATCGATTATCGAATTATCTAAATGTTCTAATCAAACTAATTGAATTAAACATTAAAAAATACGCTAATTATTGTATGACATTTGTGTATATACAAATAGGGTTTATGGTAGTACTTGTTTATTCTGTCTTATTGTATCCATTAAAACTAATCGAGGAGATTAATCTATGAAAAAGGCATTTACTTTACTAGAGATGATTTTTGTACTATCAGTAATCAGTTTAATATTTATGCTTACAATACCAAACATCCAAAAATCGCTCAACATTCTGCACGCAAAAGGGTGTGATGCACAATTAAAGATTATTGATGCGGCAATTTTACAATATGAAATTGAATATCAAGAAACACCTCAAACCGTTGATGAACTCGTATATGAAAACTATATTACGGAATCTCAGACGAAATGCCAAGATAATCGATCAATTAATATTGAAGATGGTCAAGCTTATGCAGATTAGATCCTATTCAATGTTGGAATCAATTATGATTATTCTAATTATTAGTATGTTGTCGAATAGTTTTACTTTTTATAAACCACAAAAGAACTTAAAAAAGGAAATTATTTCTTCTATCATACATACTCAGTATCAATCATTGATTAATCACGAATCAAATCATTTTGTGCACGAGAATATTGGAGAACCTATCTGGTTCAATACAAGTGGAAATGTTAATCAAGCTAATACGATTTGCATTGATGGTTCTAAACAAAGTTTTACGATAATGTTACATACTGGCAGAATACATGAATAAATCTTTTACTTTAATTGAAGTCATACTTGTACTCGTAATATTGAGTATCATGGTTGATTTGACTTTGAATTTATATAAATTAGAGAATAAATATCGAATTAAATTATATGAGGAAGGTGAATCATATTAAAAGGGGATACACGTTGATTGAAGTTTTGATTTCTATAACTATTCTGATTTTTGTAAGTCCGATGTTCATTTCACTTATTACATATATGCAAAAATACCCTAATCATTCAGTTGAGAGACAAAACCATATTGGTATTATTCAACTACGTAGAATGTTAAGTTTAGGAATTGATATTACATTAAATGAAAATGAAGTATGTATGATTTATAACGATACGAACATGTGCTTTGAGGAATATGATTCAAATCTTATCGCAACACCAGGGACCCAATATTTTCTAATTTCTGTAAGTAATATATTATTTGAGATTAAGGATGAATGGCTTGTAATTAATTTCGATCATAATAATCAAATTTATCAGGTTAAATTAGTGAGAATATGAAAAAATCTTATATTCTTGTTTTCTATTTAGGTGTGTTCATTTTTTTCTTAGAATTATACTCATTAAATATAAATATACTCAATCAAAAACAAACGGAACTAATAAAGTATGATCGCCTAAACACGTTTTCATTGATAGAATCAAATGTTTTACAAAAAGTAATTAATTTATTCTATACCTATAATATGAATGATTTTACAGTAGAAACAGATTTAGGAATGGTGTTTATTTACTTTGTCGATGAGACGGCATATATAAAATATGATTTTGAAACCCCATTATATGGACAGTTAAAATATGATTTAATCTACAATAGTTGTATTGATTATGAGTATATTTCAGAGGCTTTATTTCCAATAGTTGACAAATTAAATTCATAGACTAAAATAAATATGGCAAAAGGAGAGAAAATATGATTATAGTAAACGATTTAAGACCTGGGGTTACATTTGAATATGAAAATAATATTTACAGTGTTATCGAAACTTCTCACAATAAAACAGCAATGCGTCAAATGATTGTAAAATCAAAAGTGCGTAACTTAAGAACTGGAACAATTGTTGAGTTGTCTTTCACTGGTGGGGATAAGGTTGAACCTGCTCACATTGATAAGAAAGAAATGCAATATCTTTATGATGCTGGTGATACATTAGTATTTATGGATACTAATACTTATGAGCAAATTGAAATTCAAAAATCCAATTTAACATGGGAAATGAATTTCTTGAAACCAAATGACAATGTTAATATTTCTACTTATGAGAATGAAATATTAGGATTGATCTTACCAGACAAAGTAACTTTAAGAATTACTGAAACAGAACCAGCAGTTAAAGGTGATACAGCAACTAATGCATTAAAGAATGCGACAGTTGAAACAGGATTACAAATTAGAGTTCCAATGTTTATCGAAGAAGATGAACTTGTAATTGTTAATACAGCTGATGGCAAATACCACAGTCGTGCTTAATTGCTTGACAAAAAAATAACAATCTTATATTATACTATTGTACTTCAGGGCAGGGTGAGATTCCCGACCGGCGGTAAACCCCGCGAGCCGTAAGGCAGAACTGGTTCGATTCCAGTGGCGACAGTAAAGTCTGGATGAAAGAAGATTTCTTTTTATCGTAAAAGCCCGGAGTCTCGGGTTTTTCTGTTATAAGGAGGAAAAAATGAAAAACACAAAAATTCTTACTCTTATCGGTATCATGACAGCATTATCTTTTGTATTGTATCTAATTGAAATACCGGTTGGATTTTTATTTCCGAGTGCTCCATTTTTACAGATCGATTTCGGTGATGTACCAGCAATTCTTTTAAGTATTACTTATGGACCTCATGTTGGTATTATTATCGCGTTCTTTAAAAATGTATTGCACTTTGTATTTAAATCTCAAACCCCAGCTGCATCTGGCGAAATTGCAAATTTCTTTGCAGGTGTAGCTTATTTTATCCCTATTTCTTTGTATTATCTTTTTAACAAAAATAAAAATAACTTCAAACTTATCAATAATATTGTGCTTCTAGGCATAGGAACGTTATTAATGGTACTTGTTATGATTCTAATTAACTTTAATATCACATTACCACTCTATGGTATTAATGGTAATCCAGAGAAATGGGCATTTGTAAATGCAATTACACCATTTAATGTGTTTAAAGGTGTTTTATTAGGTGTAATTACAATTCTTATTTATCCACGTTTAAGCAAATTCTTAAGCAAATAAATGTTTGAATACGCGTGTTTAGTTGGCTATGGTATAATACTTACGAGGTTATGTTATGGAAACCCTATCACGTGTCAAGAAAAATCAAACATTAAGAAATACAATTGAAAATGACCGCGAAGAAGAACTGGTTTCACCAGCTCTTTCTTCATATGCGGAAAGATTGAATAAAATCAATCCGATGTTAACGAGATCGAGTTCACCTTCATCCAACTCATCCTATCAAGCGTTGCATTCAAGAAGGGAACAATCTTTGAATTTAGATAAAACTGAACCTAATTCAATGAAGAATTCTATTGAATCAGACTATATTAATGAGTTTTTAGAAGAAGTAAGAAATTATAATCTCAAGAAAGGTTATAGAACAGAATTCGATACAGATTTAGAAATACTCAATCAACACGAAATTAAAGAAATAAAAGAGGAAGTTCAGTTTAATGAAGTTCCTGTTCAAAATGAAGATTTAACACAAGAGATTAAAAAGATTATCGAGAATGATTATAAGGATTTAGAAGTTAGTCCTGTTAAAGAATCGGATGATATAAATCAAGTTTTAGAAGAAACTCAGAAGTTAAGAGTTCAGTTAAACGATTATGAAAAAGAACTAATTGATATGAATGAATCAGTTATGTCTTCACATCGTGTCTTAAATATTGTAGTATTTATACTTGTGCTAGTCCTTGTCGTAATGCTAGGATTTGCGATTTATTGGGTTTTATATTCGAAGGGTTATTATTGATGAAATTAAACATAGCGATTGATGGTCCTAGTGCTTCTGGTAAGAGTACCATCGCTAAAGCGTTAGCAAAACGATTAAATTATACTCATTTAGATACAGGAGCTATGTATCGTGCCTGTGCCTATAAAGCATTGAAAAACGGTATTAATACAGATAATGAGGATGATTTAGTTAAAATGGTTAATTCAAGCCATTTTGCTTTTGATGATTTAGGTCAAATATTATTGGATGGAGTAAATATTAGCTCAGATATCCGATCAAAAGAGATTGACTTATTAACATCTAAAATTGCAAGATATGCACAAGTTAGAGCAAGTTTAGTCAAGATTCAACAATTCATGGCTAAGAACAAAGGTTATATCCTTGATGGAAGAGATATTGGTACAGTTGTATTACCGGATGCCGAAGTTAAGATATTTCAAACAGCAAGTATTGAATCAAGAGCGAAAAGAAGATTACTCGATTATCAGAATAAAGGAATTAAAATCGATTATCAAACGATTTACAATGAAATTGAACTGAGAGATTATCAAGATCAAAATCGTGAACATTCTCCTTTAAGAAAAACGGATAATGCTTTTGTACTTGATACTTCAAATTTAAGCATTAATGAATCAGTTGATATTGTGTATGATCTTGTTATTAAGAAAATAAATGAAGGGAGTGATTGATATGATTGATGGTGTAGTCGCAATAGTTGGTAGACCAAATGTAGGTAAATCAACACTATTTAATCGAATTATTGGAGAAAGATTATCAATTGTAGAAGACAGTCCTGGTGTAACTAGAGATCGAATTTACGCTAAAGCTAATTGGTTAACGAAGGATTTTAGATTAATCGATACAGGTGGTATTCAGCTTGAAAATGCAACTTTCCAAGAAGAAATTCGTATGCAAGTTGAAATTGCAATTGATGAAGCTGATGTGATTGTGTTTGTTGTGAATGGCAAAGAAGGTTTAACAGATGATGATCGTTATATTGCCAAAATGCTACATAAGACGAACAAACCTGTCATTTGTGCCGTAAATAAAACAGACAATCGAGATCTTGTTTTTAATATGTATGATTTTTACGCTTTAGGGGTTGATGAAATAATTCCTGTGAGCGGCGTTCATGGTATTGGTATCGGTGATTTACTCGATAAAGTTATTTCAAACTTCCCTACAAAATCACAAAAAGATAAAGAGGGGACAATTAAATTTGCGATTATTGGTAGACCGAATGTTGGTAAATCTTCTTTGGTTAATGCTATTTTAAATCAAGAACGTGTCATTGTTTCTGATATAGAAGGTACAACACGTGATGCGATTGATACTGTGTTCAGAAATGAAGGCAACGATTATGTAGTTATCGATACGGCTGGTATACGTAAAAAAGGTAAAGTCTATGAAAGTGTTGAGAAATACGCTGTTTTAAGGGCTTTACAAGCGATTGAGCGAGCGGATGTAATTTTATTCGTCATTGATGGTTTAACCGGTATACGCGAACAGGATAAGCATGTCGCTGGGTATGCACATGAAGCAGGTAAACCAATTATTATTGTTTATAATAAATGGGATATTGTGACTAAAGATGAAACAAGTATGAATAAGATTACTGAAGAGATTCGTAAAGAATTCTTATACTTATCTTTTGCGCCTATTCTATTTGTATCTGCAAAAAATAAACAGAGAATTAATACAATTATCCCTACGATTAATCGAGTATATGATTATAGTCATTTAAGAATTCAAACAAGTGTATTAAATGAAGTAATCATGGATGCGCAAATTATAACGCCTCCACCAACTCATCAAGGTGCTCGACTTAAAATATTATATGCTGCACAAGTTGCGGTTGCACCTCCAACCATTGTATTGTTTGTAAATGATCCTAAATTGTTACATTTTTCTTATCGTCGTTATTTAGAAAATAGACTCAGAGAAGCCTTTGTCTTTGAAGGAACACCGATTCGAATTATTGCACGAATAAAGGAGTAAACATGAAAATAGCTATTATCGGTAGTGGAAGCTGGGGTACAGCTTTAGCACAAGTATTAGCAGACAATCAACATGATGTAATCGTTTGGGGAAGAAATCTAGATGAATTAGTTGATATTCAAGTTCACCATATGAATGAACGATATTTTCCTGGCATTTCAATTAATGAAGATATTAAAGCTAGTACAGATATAAAACCTTTATTAGACGCAGATATTTTCTTATTAGCTATTCCGTCTGAAGCAATTGAGGATGTATGTAATACCATTAATCAAAATGTTAAACATCCAATAATTGTGGTGAATGTATCTAAAGGATTTCATCCTACAACACATCAACGATTATCTGTATTTATCAAAGAAAAGATTAAACCAGAGATTTTAAAAGAAGTTGTTTCATTAATTGGACCTTCTCATGCTGAAGAAGTTATTTTACGTCTACCAACCATTGTAAATTCTGTATGTGAAAACGAAGAGTATTCAAAAATTATTCAAGAGCTTTTCTCGAATAAGTACTTTAGAGTTTATCGAAATACAGATGTTATTGGAGCTGAGATTGGTGTTGCGATTAAGAATATTATCGCTTTAGCGAGTGGTATGATCCAAGGCTTAGGCTATGGTGATAATGCCAGAGCTGCATTAATTACACGTGGTTTAGCTGAAATAACGCGTTATGGATTAGCAATGGGGGCTAAACCTGAAACATTCTTAGGTTTAACTGGTGTTGGAGACTTAGTTGTTACTTGTACGAGTGTTCACTCACGAAATTTTCAAGCAGGCTTATTAATTGGTAAAAATGATTCGGCAAAATACTTCTGGGAAACAAATACTAAAACCGTTGAAGGAGTAAAAGCTGCGAAGATTATCCATGAAGAAGCTAAGTCTAAAGGCATTTATATGCCAATCACTGAAGAAGTTTATAAAGTTTTATATGAAGGGCATATTCCTTCAATTTCCGTCGATAATTTGATGCAAAAAGAGCTCAAATCTGAGGAAGAATAGTATTTCGTATTTCTTGTAATTGAAGTTTTATAGTGTTACTATGTACTAAATGGAGGAAAATTACTATGAATGATGTATTTAATAAAAAAGCACTAGTTGATCTATTATCTGAAGAAAAAGAATTAAGTAAGAAACATGCAGGTGAAATCGTTGATTTTGTGTTTGATACCTTAAAAGCTGAACTAAGCAAAGGCGCAAAAGTTGATATTGCTGGATTTGGAAAATTCGAAGTAAAAGTTAGAAATGCTCGCGAAGGTATTAATCCAAAAACATTAGAAAAGATTCATGTAGCTTCTTCAAAAGTTCCTGGATTTAAAGCTGCAAAAGCACTTAAGGACGCTGTAAAATAACAAATGGATATTATTTTATATGTTTTAGCAATTGCTTTAGTTTTCTGGGCACAATACAAAGTTAAAGGTGCATATTCCCATTACAGTACTGTAAGGAATGATTCTTCTTTAACTGGTAGAGAAGTTGCACGTCGAATCCTAGACTCACACGGTTTAAATGATGTTGAAGTACTCGTGAGTCAAAATGGAATCCTAAGTGATCATTTTGATCCTAAGAAAAACACTGTCAATTTATCACCTAAAGTGTATAATGATCCAAGCATTGCTTCATTAGCAATCGCAGCCCATGAAGTTGGGCATGCTATTCAATATGCAGAAAATTATTCTATGATTTCTCTTAGAAATTCAATATTACCATTTGCGATTGTGTCTGGTAATCTCGGATGGATAGCAGCTATTATAGGATTAGCATCTGGTTTAGAAAGTTTATTCTATATTGGTGTAATAATGTTGCTTGTAATTGCTACATTTCAACTAATTACACTACCAATTGAATTTGATGCTTCTAAGCGTGCTCTTGTACAACTTGAGACTGGTAATTATATCAGTTTTGATGAAAAAGCGGATGTTAAATCAATGCTAAGTGCTGCTGCGTTTACTTATGTTGCAGCATTATTATCAACGATATTCCAAATATTAAGATTATTCTTAATAGCAAATAATAGACGTAAATAAGGCCTTCGGGCCTTTTTTTATGATTAATAAAAGTTTCTGCATATATATAGTTATGGTTAAATTTTATAACTCACAGAATATAGAAATTGAATTTTCATATGATTATCCCTGTAATACAGATGAGTTAAGTATTTCAGGACTAAAGGAAGGGGAACTCTTAGTGTCCTATAATCCGAGTTATATTCAGAACTCTAATGGATTAATGGTCGGAATAGATTCGAGATTTACTGATTTCTATGTTTTAAATGAAGAAAAGCTGATAATTCAAAATCTAAAACTTAATTGGATAACTAATTGTAATATAAGTGTGCAAGAAACATCCGAATTACATCATAATAATTCTATTCTAATTACTTTTATAATTATTATTTTAATTCTGACTATTATAACAATTACAAGGAGAAAATATGAAAGTAATTAAAGCGATTCTTAAACTACTCGTAATATTAGGGGCTTCCAGTTATTTTAGTCTTAACGCAAAAGCAAGCACTGAAGTTTTAGTAAACAAAGAAAAAATGCCATATGAGATATTAAGCATAAAAATGGTTAACAATAATTTAGAAATACGAGGATGGGTATATATTAGTTATACACAACACTATCTCAATAGTTCTGATCATAAAACAGAACTCGAGTTTTATAGTATTAATGATTCATTTAGAATTACTGCGAATTTAACGAATTTAAGTATGACAAATCAAATGCAATATTTTGGTACACCAAAATGCAGTGCTGAAAGTATTAATCAAGTACCAGAGAAATGTAATTTTAATTATGAATACATTGGTTTTATGGCATCTATTCCAATTAATAAGTTTTTACCAGACGAAACATATCAAACGAATATCATAAGTCATGCTTACAAATCGAATCTAATCTATAAAACACCTGTTTATTTTCCTATGGTTAACGATATTATTTTAAATAATTCTGATAAGATCTATACGATTAGTTCTAAATTGAATGATACAGAGTTTAAAGTTATTGCTACAACGGTAATAGCACGAACAAAACCAGAAAAAACAAGTCCTGTATGGTTTTATGGCGATAGTTGTTCCACAGCATATAAAAATCAATTATTCTTTTTAAAGAATACAGTATATAAGAATATATTAGAAAAAAGTATTAATGAAAACACATCATATTATCGAATTAAAGCTGTTATAACGCTTTGTGATGGAGAAAGAAGACGAATAATAGAAGGAAATATTATAAGTCCTGTATGGATTGCGAGTACTTATATACAATACACCGGTACACCGCTTCAAATAAGTAGTAAATTCGTTAATAGAGCACCCTATTTTGAAGCAAATGAAATAAACCTATACAAAGGCCAAAAACTAGAAATCTTCGATCATGTAAAAGCAATCGATCCAGAAGAAGGGGATATAAGCCATAGAATTGAGGTAGTTAGCTCAAACTACAAAGATGAAATCGGTCGTTATAGCGTTAATTTAAGAGTTAAAGATAAAGAAGGATTAACAACAAATACAACAGTGATTGTGAATGTATTAGCATATATGAACAATAAACCAGTTATTTATGCTGAGAATCTTAGAATATTACAGTACACTAATTTTTATCACTTAAATTATTTTTCAGCTTATGATCAAGAAGACGGTAATATCTCTAATAATCTTGTATTATTAGAACCAATTGATACAAGTATTGTGTCAATACAAAATGCATGTTTATATGTTGAAGATTCAGAACAATTAAGTGATAGTAAATGCATAGAAATTGATATATATTCAAATGATGTACAATACGATAAATTTAGATCGATTTCAAAGAATTTTTTATTTTATAAAGAGAGTATTCCAAGTAACTGGTTATCTATCATAAATATATTGAATCAAATACTGCAATAATCAATAAAAATATAGTTATTATATACTTCGCATAATCTATATTATGTAATTATTGTAACTATAGATTAAGAGAGGTTTTACCCTCTCTTTTGTTTATTTTAGATCTTCTAAGTATGAATAACCGTATTCAGGTAATTTAACTCCAAAGTTATCGGCAATCGTTTTACCAATTGAAGCGAATGTATTGGATGGAAGTAATCCAGCGCCAACATGTTTTGGACTGTATAAGATTAAAGGAATATCTTCACGTGTATGATCAGTACCTGCAAATATTGGATCATTTCCGTGGTCAGCAGTTAGAATAAGTAAATCATCCTCTTTTAAACTCTTTAATAATACTCTTAATTGATCATCAAAGTTTTCAATTTCTTTTCCATAACCAATTGGATCTCTACGATGACCCCATAATGCATCAAAATCAACCAAGTTAGTAAACAATAAACCATTAAAATTAGTTTGTACAAGTTCAATTGTTTTTTCCATACCATCATAATTGCTCTTGGATTTTATGGCTTTAGTAACCCCTTCTCCATCAAAAATATCATTTATCTTGCCAACACTAATTACATCATAATTAGCATCTTTAAGTTCATCTAAAACAGTTCTACCGAAAGGTTTGAGTGCATAGTCGTGACGGTTACTTGTACGCTTAAACTCCCCTTTTTTAGCACCAACAAATGGTCGAGCAATAATACGCCCTACTTTCCATTTATCTGCCATCGTTAAGTCACGAGCAATTTCGCAACAACGATAGAGTTCTTCTAAACCGAAAGTTTCTTCATGTGCCGCAATTTGAAGTACTGAGTCAGCTGAAGTATAAACTATCATGGCTCCTGTTCTCATATGCTCTTCACCTAATTCATCAAGAATTTCTGTACCACTAGCAGATTTATTACCAATAATATCATGGCCAGTTTTCTCTTTTAATGCTTGAATTAAATCATCTGGAAAGCCTGTGTCTGTAAATGTTTGGAATGGTTTATCAATATATAGACCCATGAGTTCCCAGTGACCTGTCATTGTGTCTTTACCTAAGCTTAATTCACTTAATTTTGTATAGTATGCTTTAGGTTCACTAATAGGTTCAACATTCTTTAATGAATGTAAGTTTGCGAGCCCTAATTGACGTAAATACGGAATATTCAAACCATTATTTGCTTCTGCAATGTGGCCTAATGTATCTGATCCAACATCTCCATATTTTTCTGCATCAAGTGCAGCCCCAACACCTAAACTGTCTAATACGATTGTAATAATTCGATTGTACTTTTTCATTTTTCTTTACCTCTATCTTTGTTCATTGGATGAAATTTATTATATGCCTCATGCATTCGTTTGCCTTCTACATGAGTATATATCTGTGTGGTGGATATATCACTGTGTCCTAATAATTCTTGAACGATTCTTAAATCTGCCCCACCATTTAGTAAAGATGTCGCAAAACTATGTCGTAATTTATGAGGGGATATATCAATATCTAAGCCTAATCTCTTACATCTCTGTTTTAAACTTGTATAAACATACTGTCGATTAATCGGTTTGCCATCCGGTTTAATAAACACAATATTTGATTTGTTTTTTAGCCATAGGAAACGTTCTTTATCAATGTAACTCTTAAGATTACGTCGAGTCACGTCAGCCATCGGAATAACACGTTCTTTATCCCCTTTTCCAATAACTCTAATATAACCTTGTTCCAGAAATAATTGGTTTAAATTAAGATTAACTAATTCAGAAACTCTAAGTCCACAAGAATATAATACATCAAACATCGCAATATGAAATTTCTCATGCTCAGAATGATTCTCTTCAAGGATTATATTTATTGCATTTAGATTTATTGTCTTAGGAAGTCGTTGAATCTTTTTAATTTTTTGTATAGAAGAAGCCGGATTAACTTTTAATTTATAATACTGACTTAGAAATTTATGAAACGATATAATACTCGTTTTTGCTCTAAGTACAGTTGCGTTTGAACAACGATCATTAAGTTCTTGAAGATACTGATTGATCATTTTAGTATCAATCTCATCGAGTTCAACCTTCTTTTCAATAAAATAATTCTGATAATGCTTTAAGTCATTTAAATAGTTCTCAATCGTTTGATTTGCTTTACGATCGACATACTTAATATGTGAGTTGTAATTCTTTATTGCATCTTCCCAGTTCATAGTGCATTTATTAAAGCTTGGTTTGCTTCAAATAACTCCTCTGCGGCTTTAATGGATGCAGGATTCAATGTACCACTTGAAATCATAGATAACTCATTAATTCTACCTTGTTTATCTAACTCTACGATATTCGTTTCAGTGATATCTTTTAATTGTTTCTTTGAAACATAATAGTGAGAATGTGAACATGCGGCTACCTGTCCAAGATGCGTTACAGAAAATACTTGTGCAGACTTTGAAAGATTAGACATCTTTTGACCGATCGCAGTAGCGACTCTTCCAGATACTCCAGAATCAATTTCATCAAAAATAACTGTCTCAATCTTTTGAAGTTTATTGAAGATAACTTTCATTCCTAACATTAGTCGTGATAATTCGCCACCACTCGCAACTTTTATTAATGGTTTGAGATTTTCACCTGGATTCATAGAAATAAGGAATTCTACAGAATCAACTCCATTTGAACTTGGTTCAGATTCTTTGAATTCAATCTCAAATTGCGCTTTATCAAGATATAAATCTCTTATTTCCTTAATAATCGCCATTTTAAGGACTTTAGCTTGAGATTTACGATAATCACTTAATTGTATTGCTTTCTTATAAAAAGCATCATAAGCCCTGTTTAAATGCTCTCTAAGCTTATCAATAACTTCTTGTCTATTCTCTATCATATTTACACGTTCAACTAATTGATCTCTAAATGCATAAATATCACTGATGGACTTACCATATTTCTTTTTTAAACGATTGATTAAAAACAGTCGATCTTGAATTGCATTTAACGAATCCTCATCAAAACTAAGTGAATTAAATGAATGTTTTAATTCAGCTATTTTGTCATTTAATACATAGTACAAATCATTCAACTCTTCATTAACACGCTTTACATCATCTAACTCATCAATATAATGAAGTTGTTTAAGCGCATCATGAAACTTAATAGATACTCCATCATTCTCATCAAATAGATCAATCGCGTTTTTCAAACGTGTCGAAATCTTCTCAAAACTCATCATCATTTTCTGTTTTGATTCAAGTTCAACATCTTCTCCTTCAACTAAATTTGCTTGATTGATTTCATTAATTTGAAACTCTAAAAATTCTAAATCATCTGGATTATACTCAGTTTTCTCTTTATGGTTTAATTCTTTTCGAATTGAATCATATTCTTGAAACAAAGTTTTAACTGAACTCAACAAATTCGTATCAGGATTATACTCATCCAGAAGGTTTAAATGATACTTGTTATTTAATAAATATTGAGTATCATTCTGACTATGGATATCAATTAAGAACACAGATAACTCTTTCAGTATATTAATGGCAATACTACGATTATTCAATCGATTAACAGAACGACCATCACGTGTTAATTCTCGTGAAATAATCAACTCATCGGAATCAAGTTCGATTCCATAATTTAATAGTAATTGATGAATCATCTTGTTATCAGAATAAAAAACTGCCTCTAATACTGCTTTATCATTTCCATGTCGAATTAGATCTGAACTAAAACGATCACCCATAAGCAGTCCAATCGCATCAATCAGTATTGATTTACCAGCACCAGTTTCACCTGTGAAAACACTAAAACCCGATTTAAAATCGAGTCTTAATTCATCAATCAAAATATAATTCTTAATATAGAGTGATTTTAACATTGTATTACCCTTATACGAATTTATAATTGAATTCCCTATTTAATTAACTGATTTACACACTCAAATAAAGAATTAATATCAATATTTTCATATTTTCTTAATTCTGGTAGAGAACCATGTGTTACAAAGTGATCTTCAATACCAATTCTTTTAATATTAAGACTTAGATGGTGTTGATTTAACCACTCCAATATAGCAGAACCCAATCCACCACTTAACATATCTGTTTCATAAACAATTGTTGGCTTATTTAATTGAACAATCTTACTTAAAGTATTATCATCTAAAGGTTTAAAGAATCGAGCATTGACAACAGCTATGTTAATACCATTTGAATCTGCTTTAACTCGAATCTTATCAACATCTGGACCATACGCTATAACAATAGCACTTGCTTTATCTAAATCACCAAGAACTGTCCAAGTTCCAGTTTCAATTAAACTCAAAGACTCATTTTCATGGTATATTGCGCTACCTCTAGGATAACGTATTGCATATGGTCTTCTTAATGAAAATGCTGTATATAAAAGATTTTGAGCTTCGGTAGCATCTTTAGCTTGAGCAATAATCATATTTGGAAGTGGTCGAAGTATACCCACATCAAATACACCATGATGAGTTGGACCATCCTCCCCTACTAAACCGCTACGATCAATCCCTATTACAACTGGACTCTCCATACGTGCAATATCATGGTTGATTTGATCATAAGCTCTTTGTAAGAAAGTAGAATAAATGGATAAGAATGGTTTTAAACCATTTAAAGCCATCGAAGAAGCTAAAGTAGCCGCATGTTCTTCCGCTATACCACAATCAAAACTTCGATTTGGATAGAGCGCAAAGAATTTCTCTAATTTACTACCTTGACACATAGCAGGTGTTAACACCATAATTTTAGGATCTTTTTTAGCTAAACGGATTAAAGTTTCTGAATATATTTCAGACCAAGATAAATGGTTTAGAGGCAATTCACCTAAATTATTACCTGTATCTGGGTCGAACTGATTAACACCGTGCCAACGACCATTATGATCGTTTTCAGATGGGCTGAATCCTTTACCTTTAGTCGTAATAACATGCACTAAAACAGGCCCTTCATGTTCTTTAGCAGAACTTAATGCATTAAATAACTCACTAAAATTATGTCCATCAACAGGTCCAAAATATTCAAGTCCCATATCAGTAAAAATGGAAGGTTTCACAACTGTACGTTTAATTGAATCCTTAACAACTCGCATTCCTTTAAGGACAGTCGCCCCAACAACATTCTTATTTAAAACTTCTTTCATATCATTCTTAACACTTACATAAGATTTACTATTACGTAAACGTGCAATGGTATGTGATAAAGCTCCAACATTCTTTGAAATTGACATATTGTTATCATTTAAAATAACGATCAAATTCGATTTAGCTTCACCAATATGGTTTAAAGCTTCAAATGACATACCATTAGGAATTGCTCCATCTCCAACGATAGCGACAACGCTATGATTTTTATGTTCGAAATCACGAGTTAATGCCATACCTAACGCAGCAGATAAAGCTGTTCCTGCATGGCCAGCTTCCCATACATCATAAGGGCTTTCACTCATTTTTTGAAAGCCACATAAACCATGAAGTTGTCTTAATCGAGGAAAGTCTTTAGCTCTACCCGTAAGAATTTTATGTACATAAGATTGATGTCCTACATCAAAAACAATTTTATCTTCCTTAAAATCAAAAAGACGATGTAGCGCTACAG
>JACCEE010547685.1_pt1 | contig 17647 bp, 17 predicted proteins | sample 7449931 | NCBI WGS metagenome assembly JACCEE01 (sample SAMN15323457, study PRJNA562643) | freshwater metagenome | isolation source: river surface water | place: USA:Blue River Watershed | collected 2017-08-19 | reverse complement strand
CTTGCTCAAGTTTGAGCGCTTCAATATCGACACCAAGTTCAGCAGCTAACTCCGCTGCCTGCTCTGCGCTGACCTCGCCCTTTGGCTTTGCAGCTGCTTTCTTAGCTGCAGCCTTTTTGACAGGCTTTTTCTCCTCGACCGGTTTTGCATCGGGATACATTTCGATCAACTTGCGCACTACTGGCGCTTCTACTGTTGATGATGCGGAGCGAACAAACTCGCCCATTTCTTGGAGTTTTGCAAGGACAACCTTGCTCTCCATACCGAGTTGTTTTGCCAACTCATGAACGCGGACCTTTGACACATTTCTCCTGTCTTGGCCCGCATTTCTCAAATGCAAGCCTTAGTTGAACGACCTCATAGTTCTAACGAGCTCATTTGAGTTTCATAACTTTCATATCCATTCGTTTGTTATTAAGTACTGCCACTGCTTTTTGGAGCTATGACATTAATTGCGAAGAAACTTCAGAAGTTCTGATACATCGACCGCACCGTCATGCGCCTTATTTGTTTTAAAGGCGTAAACAAAAGCGTTCCGAGCTATCGCAACTTCTGCACATTTCTTGTGGAGCCAAGCGCCTCGACCTGCTGCGCCACCCTTGATATCTGGAATTACTTTTCCATCTACCAAGACCACTCGAATTAATGCTGAGGGATTTTCCTTCTTGCGGCAGCTAATGCAGCTACGTACAGGAAGGGAGGAATCCAACGGCCTAATGGTATCTGAGCCTTGCTTACTTCTCATAATGATGAGTCTGCAGGCGTGCTTTCAACGGTATCTGGATGGATATCAATGCGCCATCCCGTTAAACGTGCGGCGAGTCGAGCATTTTGCCCATCCTTACCAATCGCCAATGAAAGCTGGTAATCAGGAACGATCACCTTGGCGCTACGTGTAGCCAGATCTGTGATCTCAACCTTGCTTACCTTTGCAGGAGCTAGCGCTGCAGCAACAAACTCAGCTGGATCTTCAGACCAATCAACAATGTCAATCTTCTCGCCATGAAGCTCATCCATAACTGCACGTGCACGTGAGCCCAATGGGCCAATCAATGAACCCTTAGGACTTACACCTGCGCGATGTGTCTTAACCGCCAACTTTGTTCGGTGGCCAGCTTCGCGAGCAACAGCCATGATTTCAACGATGCGATCATTGATCTCTGGAACCTCAAAGGCAAAAAGTTGTTTAACAAGTGCAGGGTGAGAACGAGACAACATAATCTCGGGACCCTTTAGCCCTTGCTTAACCTCAACAACAAAACATTTAATTCGATCACCGTGGTTGTAAACCTCGCCGGGAACTTGTTCCTGAGGCGGAATGCGACCTTCGACCCGGCCCAAATTAACATTGATCATCTTTGGGTCACGACCCTGTTGCACAACACCTGAAATAACATCACCGACAGATGCCGTGAACTCGCCAACGATCTCAGCATCATTGGTCTCGCGCATCTTCATCTTGATTATTTGACGGGCGGTCGAAGTTGCAACACGTGAGAATCCATCTGGCGAATCGATCTCTTCACCTGTACGGGTGCCATCTTCAGCAAAGATTGGAATAAGTATTTGAATCTCGCCGGTTTCGCGATCTAAATGAGCTCGCGCATGACGCTTAGCGGTGTCTGTCTGGTTGTACGCACCCAATACAGCGATCTCAATTGCATAAATCAAATCCTCTAATGGAATATCTTTTTCGGTGGTTAAAGCGGCAAGTGCCGACATCTCTACATGCATTAGATCTCATCCTTACGATTAAATTCGATCTCGACATGTGCCTTCTTGATATTTGCGAATTCAACCTCGTGGGTTTTCATTCGACCCTTTATGTTCTCGATAAGAACCGCTCGAACATCATCAAACTCGGTTAATCGGCCGGAAACTTCTGTCTCATCCTTCAAGGTAACTTTTACGATACGAGTTAAATTTTTAGTCCAGTGACGGGGCAGAGTTAAGGGCCGTTCAATTCCTGGCGATGTAACCTCTAATGTAAATGCCTCTGTCAGCAATGGTGATTCATCCAATAAAGCAGAAATCTCACGGCTCACAACGGTTACCTCATCAAGGCTAAGAGGCTTTAAGCCATCAACCATGCAGGTAACAATGCGGTGATTTCCGGGATTACTTGTAAAAACATCCTCTAGAAAGAAGCCTGCGTTCTCAACAACAGGGCGAACTAAGTCGGCGATTGAATCTTTAAGGGCCATATAACTCTTCTTTCTATTAAGTTGTGGCCTAAGTGTAACCCAGATTATTAAAAGGTTTCAATTCCTACCTTGATGATTAACGCGATTGTCACAATGAGGAAAACTTTGCGCACCAGGGTTGATCCACCTCTGATGGCAAGGCGCGAACCAAGGATCGCACCGGAAATATTGGCTACACCCATAATTATTCCTATTTGCCAAATAACCGCACCATTGATTCCAAAAACCATGATGGCACCAACATTAGTTGCAACATTGACCACTTTGGCAATTGCACTTGCTGTAATAAAGGCGTACCCCAGTGAGGCTACAAGAATCAGCATAAGAAATGAACCGGTACCAGGTCCAAAGATTCCATCGTAAAAACCAATTAACGCCCCAGCTAGTGCTGCGATTTGGATCCGGCGTTTTGGTAGATGGCGGAGATTTTCAAACTTTCCTAAGTCAGGTTTGAACCAAGTATAGATCGCAACAATAACGAGAAGAACCAAGACCATTGGCCGCATGCTGCTTGTTGGAATCTTAGATGCAAGTACCGCTCCACCAGCCGATCCAAGAAATGCAGGGACGCCCATCCCAAACAAAACCTTCGGATCTGGTTTTATCTGCTTGCGATATAGAGCTGCAGCAGTTGTGGTTCCAAAGACTGCCGATAATTTATTTGTTCCCAGAACTTCTGCGGTTCCAGAGTTTGGTAAACCAATCAAAAGTGCCGGAAGTTGAATCAGCCCCCCACCACCTGCAATGGAATCTACAAAACCTGCAAAGAAAGATGCTGCAAGAAGAAAAAGACCGGTTGCTAAGGTGAGTTCGTACACAGTTACTTCAGTAGTTCTGCGATCGCAGCGACTGCTGAATTAAGAGCAACTTCCTTCTTATCTCCACTCTTGCGCACTCGAACTTCAACATTGCCTTCGGCAAGTGCCTTGCCCACAACAACAATGATTGGGTTACCAATCAGCTCTGCATCTTTAAACTTGACTCCGGGAGATGCATCACGTCGATCATCCAGCATTACTGAAATACCTTGTGCCTCTAGTTGAGTTCCAAGATCTAGCGCTGTTTCAAAGAGGAGATCATCTTTACCCGCAGCCACGATATGCACCTTGGCGGGTGCAAGCTCCACTGGCCAATTAAGTCCAATCTCATCATGGGTTTGTTCTGCGATCGCCGCTACCGCGCGGGTGACGCCGATTCCGTAAGAACCCATTGTGACGATCTGAGATTTTCCATTGTGGTCTAAAACAGTCAGATTAAGCGCTTCTGCATACTTGCGACCTAATTGGAAAATGTGGCCAATTTCAATGGCACGGTCAATAACAACAGGTGTTGCACACTCTGGGCAAGCATCTCCTGCGCGCACCTCTGCCGCTTCGATGTAAGCATCTGGTGTGAAGTCGCGACCATTAACAACGTTGCGAGCATGGCGATCCTTTTGATTTGCGCCCGTTACCCATGAAGTACCAGGTGCGATTCGAGGATCTGCATAAACAGTAATTCCAGATTTTTTAGCATCTTGTGGTCCGATGTAACCCTTTACGAGCCCAGGGAACTTTGCAAAATCTGCATCTTCAAAGACACGCAGCTCATGTACTCCCCCAAGGTTTTCCTGGAAGCGCTTGAGATCAACTTCGCGATCACCCGGAACCAAAACCGATACCGCTTTGTTGTCCGCCATCAACATCACATTTTTTAAGGTGTGAGCACCTGTAAATCCGCCGCCAAACTTTGAGTTGAGTAGCTCAACTAATGTATCGATCGTTGGGGTATTAGGTGAATCAAAAGCTTCGAGTGCAGGAGTCTGCGATGAATCCTGAGGATCGACCTTTGTGACCATCGCTTCGACATTTGCTGCAAATCCGCACTTTGGGCATAAAACGTAGGTGTCTTCACCCGTTGTGCATGGAGCAAGAAACTCCTCGGATTTAGATCCGCCCATTGCTCCAGAAACAGCTTTAACAATGTTGTATTTCATCCCCAAGCGATCAAAAGTCTTTACATACGCATCACGGTGCTTTTGATATGAAACTTCTAGGCCGGCATCATCAATGTCAAATGAATAAGAATCCTTCATTACAAACTCACGGCCGCGAATAATTCCGCTGCGTGGACGGGCTTCATCACGAAACTTAGTTTGGATTTGATAAATGCTAAGTGGAAGATCCTTATACGATGAGTACTCGCCCTTGACCATAAGGGTAAACATCTCTTCATGGGTAGGACCTAGAAGATAATCTCCGCCTTTACGATCCTGTAAGCGAAAAAGTGATGGGCCGTACTCTTCCCAACGATTTGTTGTTTCGTAGGCTTCTCGTGGAAGCAGCGCAGGAAAGTTAACCTCTTGGAATCCAGCCTTATCCATCTCTTCGCGGATTACACGTTCTACATTGCGAAGTGTGATCACACCCAAAGGCAGCCATGAATAGATTCCGGCAGCGATTCGGCGCACATATCCTGCACGTACCAATAATTTATGGCTTGCAACTTCAGCATCTGCCGGGTCATCGCGAAGAGTACGCAAAAATAGCGTAGACATTTTCAACATGCGGTAACCCTATCGAACATCAACTGAAGGTTGCCCTGAAGCAACTCCGGCGGCTTCCATTTCTTCAGCTAAACGCATCGCTTCTTCGATAAGGGTTTCAACAATCTGCGCTTCAGGGACGGTCTTAATGACCTCTCCCTTAACAAAGATCTGACCCTTTCCATTTCCGGAAGCAACACCAAGATCTGCCTCTCGGGCTTCACCTGGGCCATTTACAACACAACCCATAACGGCAACACGTAGAGGAACGGTCATTCCTTGCAAACCTGCTTGAACCTTTTCAGCCAATGTATATACATCAACCTGAGCGCGACCACATGATGGGCAAGAGACAATCTCTAACTTACGTTGGCGCAGATTGAGTGATTCAAGGATTGAAATACCAACCTTGACCTCTTCGACCGGTGGGGCTGACAAGGAAACGCGAATTGTGTCGCCAATACCTTCAGCAAGCAAAATTCCAAATGCTGTTGCCGATTTAATTGTTCCTTGGAAAATTGGACCCGCTTCTGTAACACCAAGGTGTAATGGGTAATCACACTTTGCAGCAAGAATTCGGTATGCATTAACCATTGTGACTGGATCATGATGCTTTACAGAGATTTTAATATCTGAAAAACCATGCTCTTCAAACAAAGATGCTTCCCACAGCGCTGACTCTGCAAGTGCCTCAGGTGTTGCCTTGCCGTACTTAGCAAGCAAACGTGGATCCAGCGATCCAGCATTTACACCAATGCGAATTGGAATGCCTGCATCTCCTGCAGCTTTGGCAACCTCTTTAACCTTGTCATCAAATTGCTTGATGTTTCCTGGGTTAACACGAACGGCGGCACAACCTGCATCAATGGCGGCAAAAATGTACTTGGGTTGAAAGTGAATATCTGCGATCACTGGAATCTGAGATTTCTTAGCGATCTGCGCTAGAGCATCGGCATCATCCTGGCTAGGAACTGCTACACGGACAATCTGACATCCAGATGCCGTTAGCTCTGCAATCTGCTGAAGGGTTGCGTTGACATCTGCGGTAAGGGTTGTGCACATAGATTGCACCGAGACCTGTGACTCACTTCCGACTCCGACTGAACCGACTTTAAGCTGACGTGTCTTGCGACGTGGATGCAGCGTTGGAGGTGGAGCACTTGGAATTCCGAGATCAACCATGGCTTTATTCTGCACCACAACGGCAATTTCTGCCGAATTAACGCAAAGATTGCTGGCTTAAAGGTTGAGGGTTACCGGATTAATCACATCAGCCACCAATAGCAACAGAGTTAATGTTGCCAGAACAACAAAAACCACCATGGTTATTGGGGTTAGAACTGTCACATCAATAGCTGCCGGGCGTGGTCGGCCACGTAAACGAGCGATGAAGGCGCGAATCTCATCTGCGATCGCAACCGCCATATGCCCACCATCGAGTGGAAGAATGGGCAGAAGATTAAAGATTCCAACAAAGATATTAAGGCTTGCAACGATTAACACAAATGTTGCTAACCGCTCCATCGGAGTCAACTTGTCACTACCAACAGCCTCACCTGATACACGGGCAACGCCGACAACACCAACTAAACCGTTGGCATCTCGCTCTTCTCCACGAACAGTTGCACCCCATAGAGCGGGAATCTTTTCAGGAAGTTTTGCTAAAGATTTAACGCTCTCAGTTAAGAAATCCTTTGTGACAATTGCAGAGTTCTTTACCGATAGCAAAAGACCAGAGCGCTTCAAACCCACATCATTGATGATTCCAAGAACATATCTCTTTGTTCCATCAATATCTGTTAATCGAGCATTGGTCACAACTGTTAACTTTTGACCATCGCGATTGATCTCTAAAGTAATATCGGCACCTTGAGATTGACGAATTACTTCAACATCTTTGAACCACTGGCTTACCTTCTTGCCATTAATTGAAACAATCTCATCACCTGGCGCAATTCCTGCCGCTTGTGCAGCTGAATTAGGAACAACCTCGCTGATCACTGGTAAAACTTGATTAGTTCCGATTCCAGCAAAGAGAGTGAAAAGTAGAACAAAGCCCAGAACAAAGTGAAGGAAGGAGCCTGCGCCTAAGACAATTAACTTCTTTCCAGATGAAGCTTTATAAAAGGCACGTCCCTCTTCACCTTCAGGCATCTCATCGTTAGGGGCCATTCCCTCAATCTTGCAGTAACCACCCGCTGGAATCGCTTTAACGCCAAACTCAGTTTCGCCTCGCTGAACCGACCAGATTCTCTTACCGAACCCAACGAAAAACTCTGAAACCCACATTCCATACTTGCGCGCAGTTATGTAATGGCCAAACTCGTGAACCATGACAGAAAAGAGCAGCGCAACTACAAAAGCGAGAATTCCAAGAAGTTCCATTAAAAACCTAACGTGAGAAGTTGCGTCGAAGTATGCACGATACCGCTGACACCTTAGAAAAGTTCACTTATCGATCGAGAAGGTTCTGAGTTGCAGAGTATGGGCTGCCATTGCGGCGTTTAGCGATCGCGCTCAAAGCTTCAAGCACTACGCGATTAGCCAAAATTGCAGTGATATCTGCTGAATCAAATGGTGGTGCTACCTCTACAACATCGATTCCAACAATTGGAAGCTCTAAGCAAATACGTCGTACCGCTTCTAGCAGTTCGCGGCTTGTCATTCCGCCAGGTTCTGGAGTTCCTGTTCCTGGCGCCATACCAGGATCGACAACATCAATATCGACAGATAAGAAAACTCCATCGCAACCATCGGTTAATGTTGCAAAGGATTCATCGAGAACCTCTTTTAAACCACGATGGTGAATCTCTGTCATCTCATATGAGCGCATACCTTGATCGCGCATCCAATTAAGGGTTGCATCCTCTGGCCAATAACCACGTAAACCAAGTTGCAAGAAACGATCTCCGCGAACAAATCCATTATTAATCAGATTGCGCATTGGAGTTCCGTGACCCACTAACGCGCCAAACTGGTCCTCGCCTGTGTCGGCGTGAGCATCAAAGTGGATCATTGAAATCTTTCCCATTCCTCGATGGGTTGCGATTCCGGCAACATCTGCAGATGCAATGGAGTGATCTCCGCCGAGGACAATTGGGATGATTCCTGCTCGAGAGATTTTTTCTGTTGCATCTTTGAGGACTGCCAGTGATGCAACTAAATCTCCGCCAGGCATCATCAAATCACCGGCGTCATAAACCTTCAGATCTTTCAGACCATCTGTACGTAAAGCAAGGTGAGGTCTAGAACCATCGTGCGGGAGGTAATCTCCCCCGCGAATTGCTTGCGGGCCAAACTTGGCACCTGATCTATGAGATGTTCCGCTATCTATCGGTGCTCCCACGATGATGACATCTGCATCTTTGTAACTTGCAGGATCATCTAAATCACATGCAGGGATCCCTAAAAATGTGAAGCTTGGGCCATACATATTGCCGTGATTGGTCACTTAGAAACCTTTGATTTCTTTCCAACAAATTGACCGGCGATAACGATTGTTAATGCCAGAAAGAACATCGCTGAACCAATCACATTTGCTTGCGCTGGAATACCGCGTGCTGCAGATGTGTAGACAAACTCAGGGAAGGTTTTAAGGGTTCCAGAGTTGAAGTTTGTAATGATGAAGTCATCAAAGGACAAGCTAAAGGCCAGCAGCGCTGCTCCTGCAATTCCTGGTGCAACCAGTGGAAGAGTTACCTTTCTAAAGGTCTCTAGCTCATTTGCATACAGATCCATCGCTGCTTGTTCCAAACGTGGGTCTAGCGATGCGATTCGTGCCTTAACTGTGACAACAACAAATGAGATACAGAACATCACATGTGCAATAACAGTTGGCCAGAAGCCTGGGTTAATTTGAAAAACCAAGAATAAAGATAGAAGTGATGCACCTAGGACAATCTCTGGTGTTGCCATAGGTAGGAAAATCAGCAGGTTAGATGATGATCGACCCTTGAAGGCGTAACGGCCAATAGCAAAAGCGATCATCGTGCCAAGGATGGTTGAAAAAATAGTGGCAAGTAAGCCGATCTTGATTGAGTTTCCTAAAGCTTCACATACCTCTGGAGCACCGCATGGGTTTTTCCAGTTATCTAGCGTGAAACCCTTCCACACCAAGTTGGACTTACCTGAGTCATTAAATGAAAATGCAAAGGTGTAGGCAACTGGAATAAAAAGATAAGTAAAACCAAATGCTGCGTAAATTCGGATTAAGTTGCGACCAAACCATCGTGAAACCCGTGCATTGATTGGAATTGTTGGAATTGATGCATCTTTTTGCTTCGTATGCTGTGTCATACCAACTCCTCCGTTCCGGCTTTTCGAATATAGATAGTTACCAAGATCAAAATCGCCGCCATCAAAGTAAAGGAAAGCGCTGCAGCGGTTGGGTAGTCAACGATCTTGAAGTATCGGGATTCGATGACATTTCCAATCATCTTGGTATTTGGTGAGCCCAAAATCGCCGCATTTACATAATCGCCAGCTGCTGGGATAAAGGTCAGCAAGGTTCCGGCAACAACACCTGGCATAGATAGCGGAAGGGTTACTTTGCGGAAGGTTGTAAAACCATTTGCGTAGAGATCGCCCGATGCCTCCATGGTGCGCGGATCTATGCGCTCTAGGGATGCATATAAAGGAAGGGTCATAAATGGAAGGAAGTTATAGGTCATACCCATGATGACCGCAAATGAAGTTGAGGTCAGAGTTGTACTTTCACTAATGATTCCTAAGGTCCGCAAGGTTGGAACCACAAAACCTTCTTCGCCAAGAATCTGCTTCCATGCAACGGTTCGAAGCAAAAATGAAACAAGAAATGGTGCCACAACTAGGACCAATAAAAAGTTCTTCAATCTGCCAGCTTTAAATGCAATTGCATATGCAAGTGGATATGCAATTGCTAGCGCCAAGATTGTTGCGCACAAAGCAAAGAGAAATGAGCGTGCAAACTGTTCTTTATTTTCGCTAAATGCGTTGAGGTAATTAGCAAAACGCAATGTTTGCTCGTACTGCCCTGTGTCTCCCCCCGCAATTGGTGTCTGAGTAGAGGTTTGAGCAAGGTTTGCAATTGGCAAAATAAAGAAGGTAAAAAGAAAGAGAAAACCTGGAAGTAAAAGCAGGTAAGGCATCTTCACCTTAGACAAGGTTGTTCTCATTCCTCGTCGAGATCCTCAGGAATTACCTCTGTACCTGCTTCGGCATCTTCATCTCCGCGCAAAGCAAAGGTAAAGGTAGGTTCCCAAGAAATAACAACTTCATCGCCCTTATCAAATGGTGCAACTCCATCATCATTTTGCTCAAAGACCATGAGCTCTTGACCCCATGGCATAAGAACCTGATACTGAGTTGAAACACCGATGTATGAAACATCTTCGATGCGTCCGCCAGTCAAAATGTTTCCGCGAGTTGGTGTTCCCACAAGTGAGATGCGGAATTTTTCTGGACGAATACCTGCATAAATCGAGTTATCAACGGCGTGTGAGCGCTTCTTGGGCAAGGAAATCTTTTGACCAAATAGATCAACAACTAAGTTCTCGCCATCTGTGCCTTCAATGCGACCCTTGATCAAGTTTGATTGACCCAAGAAGTTAGCGACAAAAGCGGTCTTTGGATTGTCGTAAAGATCAGCGGGAGAACCCATCTGCTCAATCTCGCCCTCATTCATTACCGCGATGGTGTCAGCCATAGTCATGGCCTCTTCCTGATCGTGGGTTACGTGAACGAAGGTCAGGCCTACCTCGCGCTGGATCCACTTGAGCTCAATCTGCATCTGACGACGTAGTTTGAGATCAAGTGCACCCAATGGCTCATCCAAAAGCAACAATGCTGGGCGGTTAACAATCGCTCGCGCTAAAGCGATGCGTTGCTGCTGTCCGCCTGAAAGTTGAGTTGGTTTGCGCTGCGCAAGATGTGGAAGTTCTACAAGCTCTAAAACCTTGTTTACATCTGCATCAACATCTTTAATTCCACGGCGGCGAAGACCAAATGCGATGTTCTCAAAGATAGTTAAGTGAGGAAACAGCGCATAGTTCTGGAAAACAGTATTGATGGGACGCTGATATGGACGCTTGGTCGTGATGTCAGTTGAACCCAAATGAATACTGCCAACAGTTGGCTCTTCCAACCCTGCAATCATTCGCAGGGTTGTTGTCTTGCCGCATCCTGTAGGTCCAAGTAATGCAAAGAATGAACCTTCAGGAATTGTTAATGACAAATCATTAACTGCGGTGAAATCTCCATATGTCTTTGTGATTCGAGTAAGACGTAAATCTCCTCGAGTCGCAGATGAAACGTCAGCCACTAGTTGCCGGCGGCCTTCTGGAACGCCTCGCCCCATGCAGTCTCTTCTGCTGGAGTTAGTGAACGGAAGACGTTGAGCTTTGAAGACATTGCTGCATCAGGGAAGATGAATGGGCTTGCAGCTAGAGCTGGATCGATCTTCTCCATCTCAGCTTGTGCGCCCTCAACTGGACATACGTAATTTACGTAAGCTGCAACCTCAGCTGCAATCGCTGGGTCGTAGTAGAAGTTGATGAGCTTCTCTGCATTTGCCTTACCCTCGGCAGAAACAGTTGAAGGGATGATGAAGTTATCACCTGAAATTGTTCCACCTGATTCAGGAAGAGCGAAGTCAAACTTACCTTCATTTTCAGATTTCAAGATGAACATATCGCCAGACCAGCCAATTACAGCTGTTGCATCACCTGATGTGAGATCTTCTGCGTACTCATTACCCTTAACGCCACGGATCCAGCCATCAGCGATCTTCTTGGCCATGAAATCAACTGCGTTCATGAACTGATCTTCTGTAACTGTCTGAAGATTTACACCCTGAGAAAGCAGGATAATTCCAACGGTGTCACGCATTTCAGAGAGAACAACGATCTTGCCCTTGTTCTGTGGAGCAAATAGATCATCAATTGTGCGGATACCCTTTGGATTCTTCTCAACATTCCAACCAAATCCACCCATGATGCCCTGCCATGTCAGTGTTTGCTCACGGTTTGGATCAAATGATGGAGATGCAAGTGAAGCTAAAATATTTTTCTTGTTAGGGACATTTGCTGCATCAAACTTTTGTGTGTAACCAAGACGGATCCAGCGAGCTGCCATCCAGTCTGTTGGTGTGACTACGTCATAACCGATGTCCTCGCCAAGCTTTAACTGTGCTTGAACTTTTCCGTAGAACTCATCGTTGTCGTTGTAATCTTCAAAGTACTCGGCTGCGATTCCTGTTTGCTCTGTGAACTTTTCTAGCGTTGGGTACTTCTTTGTTTCCTCATCATAATCAAGGTACAAAGGCCAGTTGCCCCAACGAACACTGTTAGCACTATCGGCAGAATCAGATCCGCCACACGCAGCAAGTAATCCTGCTGCACCTAAACCACCTGCGCCTGCAAGTACTGCGCGACGAGAAACCATGGCACCGATAATTGAACGGGCTTCCGGTGAGAGTGAACTTTCTTTTGACATACTGATTTACTCCTTAAGGATTAAGCACAAGCTAGTTGTCGGATTACCGAGCCTCAAGCTTTCTGTGGGTTGTGGGTTGATAGAAGGTGTTGAGGCGGGGCGCTCCAACAGGGGGAAATACTACGCCCCCAGATTAGTCATTACATGCTTGATTCGCGTGTAATCCTCAAATCCATAGGCTGAGAGATCCTTGCCATATCCAGAGCGCTTGAAGCCACCATGTGGCATCTCAGCAACTAGAGGGATGTGGGTGTTGATCCAGACGCAGCCAAAGTCAAAGGCCTTGGCCATTCTCATCGCGGTGCCATGATTTGCTGTCCAAACACTTGAAGCCAAGCCATATTCGACCCCATTTGCCATAGAAATCGCCTGCGCCTCATCGCTAAAGCTTTGAACGGTGATTACCGGTCCGAAGATCTCCTTCTGAATCAGCTCATCATCCTGATGAAGCCCGGCAACAACGGTTGCTGGGAAGAAGAATCCTGGGCGATCTAGAGCAGATCCGCCCGCCATTACCTGGGCATGGGATGGGACACGAGAGAGAAGATCACTGACTCGTGCCAGCTGGTTGCTGTTATTTACCGGCCCCAAGAAGACATCCTCATCGGCAGGTGCGCCGATGGCAACCGCCTTAGCTTGCTCAGTTAACAGCGCAACAAAATCATTGTAAACAGAGTCTTGGACGATCACACGTGTAGCTGCGGTGCAATCCTGTCCAGCATTGAAGTATCCAGCGATCGCGATCGCCTCTGCGGCAGCTGCAAGATCTGCATCTGCAAAAACGACGACTGGTGCTTTTCCACCAAGTTCAAGGTGAACTCGTTTAACCTGCTTTGCGGCAGATTCTGCGACTTGAATACCTGCACCAACAGAACCAGTAATAGAAACCATGTCAGGTCGCTTGTGATTAACAAGTGCCGCACCAGTTTCGCGCTCGCCACAAACAACATTGAATACACCAGCCGGCAAAAACTCAGCCATCAGATTTGCCATCCAGACAGTTGAAGCAGGTGTTGTATCACTTGGCTTTAACACAACTGTATTTCCTGCAGCGATTGCTGGTGCCCATTTCCATACTGCCATCATCATTGGATAGTTCCATGGAGTTACTTGGCCAATAACACCAACGGGTTCACGGCGAATCATTGATGTCATACCTGGCATGTACTCGCCTGCAGATTTTCCTTCAAGGTTGCGTGCTGCACCTGCAAAGAATCTGATTTGATCAACCATCGGTGGAACTTCTTCTGATGTTGTTAAGGAGATTGGCTTTCCTGTGTTTTCACACTCGATAGCAATTACTTCATCAGCTCGCTCTTCAATGGCATCAGCGATCTTGAGTAAGGCACGTTGACGTTGTGATGGTGTTGAATCACGCCAATCTACAAATGCATCACTTGCTGCCTTAAAAGCTGCATCGATATCGGCAGCATTTGATTTAGGCGCAGTAGCAAAGGGTTGCCCAGTTGCAGGGTTTACCAGTGTTGTGGTCTCACCTGATGATGATTCGACTGACTTGCCATTAATAAAGTTATTGAGCTTTTTCATGCGCCAGAGCCTAGCAATTAGGCCCTGAAGTAACTAGTCGTAATTTAAGCGACCGGCTTACCTTTTTCCGCAGCAGCCAACTGGCCACATGCCCCATCAATTTCTCGACCACGGGTATCGCGGACGGTGACTGGCACGCCATAACTTTCCAGGATGCGAACAAACTCTGCTTCATCTTCGCGACGTGAAGCTGTCCACTTTGAACCCGGAGTTGGATTAAGAGGAATCAAATTAACATGCGCGTTTCGATTCTTCAGCAAACGCCCCAGCAAGTCTGAACGCCATGATTGATCGTTGATATCACGAATCAAGGCGTACTCGATTGAGTATCGACGACCTGTCTTCTTTTCATAGGCATCGGCAGCTGCCAGCACTTCGCGGACATTAAAGCGATTATTGATTGGAACCAAAGAGTCACGAAGTTCATCATCAGGTGTGTGAAGTGAAACCGCCAAGGTGCAGCTAATTCCTTCATCCATCAACTTTTCAATTCCATTGACCAAGCCAACAGTTGAAACCGTTACAGAGCGTGCACTGATACCAAGCCCATCTGGATTTGGATCTGTGATGTTGCGAAGTGTCCGTACAACCGCGTTGTAGTTAGCTAGAGGTTCGCCCATTCCCATAAATACAATGTTTGAAAGACGCGTTGGACCACCTGGTAGTTCGCCATTTGCACAAGCACGCGCCGCAGCAACGATTTGATCTGTGATTTCGGCAGCTGAAAGGTTACGGGTTAACCCTGCCTGACCTGTTGCACAAAATGGGCAGTTCATTCCGCAGCCAGCTTGTGAAGAGATACAAACCGTGACGCGATCGGTGTAACGCATCAAAACGCTTTCAACCAAGACGCCATCATGTAGCTTCCACAAATCCTTGCGAGTCATGCCATTGTCTGTTGTGCGAGTTGTTACAAGTTCAATCATCTTGGGAGTTAATGCATCAGCTATCGCCTGGCGTTCTCCCGCCGGAATATCTGTCCATTCCTCTGGATTATTAGAAAGGTGTGAAAAGTAATGGTTAGCGACCTGGCTCGCGCGAAAAGGCTGGAAGCCAAGCTCCTTTGCAAACTCTTTACGATCAGCAGGTGCAAAGTCAGCTAAGTGTTTAGGAGCTTTCTTGCGCTGTACCGGTTCATCAAAAACTAAGTTGATTTCAGGAACTTTCCCGCTCATAAAAATCTCTTCACTAATTCAAGGGCCAACCACATAGCAGGGGCTGATAAAACAACTGAATCTAAACGATCAAGCATTCCGCCATGGCCAGGTAGCAAGGTACCCATATCCTTCAAACTTAAATCCCGCTTCATCGCGCTTTCGATCAAATCTCCACAGGTAGCGGTAAAGACAATCATCAGACCAACAGTGAGACCGATCCACCAGTGCATATCCATGATGTACTCAAAGGCCAGTGCGCCGCCGATCATGGTGAAAACAAGAGATCCGGCAAGACCTTCCCAAGTTTTCTTTGGAGAAATCTTTGGAACTAATGGATGCTTTCCAAGCAGAACTCCGACGATGTAACCAAAGGTGTCATTACATCCAACCAAAACCATAAATGTCATCACACGTTGAAAGCCAGTACTTGGACGAGCCAAAAGAATAAGAAAGCCTGCCAAGAAAGGTAAGTACAGCAGACTAAAGGTTGTTGCTGTCGCCTTTGCAACAAAGCCTTCAGGACCCTGAAGCAATGCTCGAATAAGTAAGAGCGGGATTGCGATTGCTGTTGCAATTGCTAACCCTGCAACTCCCCCAACCCATGCAGCATATGACAAACCAATTGAGGCCACAGTAAGGCCATTAAATGAAACAACAATTGAACGTGCAGCGAATGCACGAACAAGTTCACGTGCACCCAATATCACTGCGATAGCCACAACGATAGCAAAAAGTGCACGCTGATATGAAAGTGTGAACCAGACCAAACCGATCAGAGATAAGCCAACTCCAATTGAAGGCAAAAGCTTTCGCCCAGCCTTTTTATTGATCGCTTCGTTGATCGAGTGCAGATCTGACATAAGTGAGCCCCTAAACCTCTAGGAGTTCGACCTCTTTGTGCTTGAGCAGTTCATCAATCTTTGCAACATGATCTGCAGTTACCTTTTCAAGCTCTTTCTCACCACGGGCTAAATCATCTTTTCCGATCTCGCCATCTTTTTCCATCTTCTCCATCGCTTCTTTTGCTGCGCGACGGATATTGCGCATAGAAATCTTTGAATCCTCAGCTTTGCTCTTCACAACTTTGATGTACTCCTTGCGGCGCTCTTCAGTGAGCTGAGGGAAATTAACGCGGATTACAGTCCCATCATTACCTGGATTGACACCTAGATCTGATTCGCGGATCGCTTTTTCAATTGAAGCCATAGCACCCTTATCAAATGGAGAGATCAAAGCCATGCGCGCCTCTGGAACTTGAATCGTTGCCAGTTGAGAAAGCGCTGTGTAGGTACCGTAGTAATCAACCATGACCTTGTTAAACAGTGATGGATGAGCGCGACCTGTGCGGATAGTTGCGAAATCATCCTTTGCAACCTCAACCGCTTTGTTCATCTTGGTTTCAGCATCCTTTAAGGCGCTTGCTACATCTGCCATTGCTCTACTCCTCTTACCGCTTGGTGCTACGTGCTCATCGCTTATGCGACAAGGGTTCCAATAACTTCTCCGCGGACTGCGCGGCCAATATTTCCATTTTTCATCAAATCAAAGACAACAATTGGAAGCTTGTTTTCACGACACAAGGCAAAGGCAGCAGCATCTGCAACGGCCAACGATTTCGACAAAACCTCGTTGTAAGTGATTGTGTCGTACTTTGTAGCAGCTGGATCCTTCTTCGGATCTGCGCTGTACACGCCATCAACACCGCTTTTTGCAAGTAACAACGCCTCTGCACCAATTTCAAGTGCACGTTGCGCTGACACAGTGTCAGTTGTAAAGAATGGCATTCCGGCACCTGCACCAAAAATTACTACGCGACCCTTTTCAAGGTGACGGATTGCGCGAAGTGGAATGTATGGCTCTGCAACTTGTCCCATTGTGATCGCGGTTTGAACGCGGGTTGCAACACCCTCTTTTTCCAAGAAATCTTGAAGTGCCAAGCAGTTCATCACTGTTCCAAGCATTCCCATGTAGTCAGCGCGTGAGCGATCCATTCCGCGTTGAGAAAGCTCTGCTCCACGGAAGTAATTACCGCCACCGACAACAATCGCGACCTGAACACCGGTACGGGCTACATCTGCGATTTGCTTGGCAATATCTTGAACAACATCGGGATCAACACCGATGCCCTTATCGCCACCAAAAACTTCTCCAGAAAGTTTAAGGAGCACTCTCCGATACGTACCTCTTGTACCGGGCATGAGTGCTCCTTCAACTTTAATTATTCGGCTGTTAACCGCTGGCTATTAAACCAAGTCTAAGCGATCAGACCTTGTCCTTATTGACCCACGCGGAAGCGATGGAAAGCCTTAACAGCTGTTCCAGCCTCATCGAGGATCTGCTTTACAGTCTTCTTTGCATCCTTAGCGAATGACTGCTCGATCAAGGAAACTTCCTTAACAAAACCGGTCACGCGGCCTTCGATGATCTTTGAAAGCGAAGCCTCTGGCTTACCCTCCTCGCGCGCAGTCTCTTCTGCGATACGGCGCTCATTCTCGATCAAATCAGCTGGAACATCTTCGCGATTAACAAACTGCGGTGCAAAAGCTGCAATGTGCTGTGCGATGTCCTTACCAACCTCTGCTGCATCCTTAGCAAGCTCAACCAAAACACCAACCTGTGGTGGAAGATCTGGGCTTGTGCGGTGCAGGTAAATTCCCACTGGTGAATCCTTGATTACTGCAATGCGGCGAACTTCAATCTTCTCGCCCATAGTTGCATTTGCCTCATCAACAGTTGCCTGAACT
>JACCEE011902956.1_pt1 | contig 17650 bp, 30 predicted proteins | sample 7449931 | NCBI WGS metagenome assembly JACCEE01 (sample SAMN15323457, study PRJNA562643) | freshwater metagenome | isolation source: river surface water | place: USA:Blue River Watershed | collected 2017-08-19 | reverse complement strand
CAATCCGTATGAGCGAACCACACTCACCGGACTACTATAAAATGGTCTTTGCAAGACTAGCTGTAGTACTCCGAATCTTTCACAGAGACTTGAACTTTGGGTTCATTACTACAGTTATTGAACGTGACAAGATCAACATAAGATGGGCAGTACGAAGAAAGGGGTATCCCTTATTCAAGTACGATGTGCCGATAACGTTTGAAAGCTTGTATGAGTTAAGTTCTCAACAGAACGAGAACCTGTACCGTATGGCCGAGACTCTAACAAAACATGCGTTACAACTACTACCCAAAGAGCTAATCAAGAAAGAACAACCGTCCAATGATTAACACACAAAACCCTGCTGACTTCTACAAATTCTTTGCAATCACACCGACCAAAGAAGTCAAAGACAATTACGTAGCAACCTGCCCGTTTGCAGATTGTAATAAGCCAAACCATTTCTACTTCAACAAAACAAATGGACTCTTCAACTGCAAGAAATGTAACCGGACTGGAAACTACTATAGTTTCATTACTGCGTTTCACGCCTCGCTCAAAGACTTCACTACTGAAGAAGATTACAAGTTTTTGGAAACGGAAAGAGGCATCCCAACAGAGATATTCCAGCTTGCTCATTGGTATCGAAATCCACTCACAGGACGCTGGTACGTTCCATACTATGGTGACAACGGATTACTCAACCTTGGGGCATTCAATCCTGACAACTTTAATCCAAAAAACCGATTTAGGATTTTTAAGTCCCCAGGACTGGAATTGCAGCTATATTATTTACAAGCCAGTAGAAAACTCGAAGACGAAGTTATCGTTACAGAGGGAGAGTGGGACGCATTGGCATGTTATGCAGCTTTCAGAGCATTGCGTAAGGATGCACCTACAATTTTGGGACTACCAGGGGCAACGAGTTGGAAGCAAGAATGGAACACTCGCTTCAAAGGTAAGTCCTTAGCGTTCTTCTTTGACAAAGATCAAGGCGGCGAACAAGGTATCGAAGTACTTCGTAACAGGTCTGCTGGACTTCGTTACAGTATTGCTAATTGGGAAGCTTCATCGCTCAGCAAGTTGAAGCTTGCTAAGAAGGGTGAAGAACTCAAAGATGTACGCGACATTTGGACCAAGGCCAAAGTAAAGAGTGAAGTGCTATCAGTACTTCTCGATATGGCGGCTACGACCAAAGAAGACAGTACCGATAATGCAGTACCCGAAGAAGAAGGTGATGCAGTTAAGAAAGCGTTTGCTGTAGACGTAGACGCAATCCAACCCATTACTTCTTTCTCTACCTTCCAGAAAAATATCAAGGATAGCTTGTACACCAACAAGTCTATTCTTCAAACGATTCAAGCCATACTAGCTACTGCATTGTCAGTACGCCTACCAGGAGAACCCTTATGGTTGTTCGTGGTAGGCCCTGCTTCATGCGGTAAGTCAACTGTAATTGAAGCGTTTGGTGGCGAGAACAAGTACTTCTCCTACAGTTCCAAGCTTACATCTAAGTCTTTGGTATCTGGTTGGAGAAACCAAGATGGTAGTGACGCATCGACCTTGCACAAGCTTGACCAGAAGTCTTTGTTTATCAAGGACATGACAGTTTTGCTTGGTATGCCTCAAGGCGTACAGCAAGAGCTATGGGACTTACTACGCGATGCTTATGATGGTTACATCAAGGTACAGTACGGCAACGGTAAGGTATTCGAAGCTACTGACTTCAAATTCAATATCATTGCTGGCGTTACTCCGATCATCTACAAACACAACGATGCTTCATCTGGAGAACGATTCCTACGTATTGACTTCTTGGGATCGGACTTCGACGAAGACGCTCACATGGACTTAGCATGGGATTCCGCAGGAACAAAGAGAGAGAACAAGGTCAAGCTTCAGAATACGATGCTTGGTTACTACAAGCACTTGTTTGATACCTTCGATCCTGAGAACCCTGCTGAGATTCCACAAGCTATCCGAGAGAAGGTCAAAGCCTTGTCGAAGACAGCGGCAAGACTTCAAACTGAAGTTGTGAAAGACCGCAACGAAGGTATGATTTACCGGCCACAATCCGCAGTAGCAACACGGTTACAGTTACAGTTCAAGAACTTCATGATTGCATTGGCTCACGTTAGAGGCGAGAAGGTAGTTAGCGAAGACACTTACGATATTGTTCGTAAAGTAGGATTCGATTCCTGCCCAGGTCTGAACCTCGAAGTGGTAGACTACTTACGCAAGGTAGGCCAAACAACTCGTAAGGACTTGGTAAACAAGCTAAGGATTCCAAGTACTCGAATCCATCAAATCGTTACTGACCTAGAACAACTAGGCATTATTCATCAAGGCAAGGAAAACAACAACTCTGGCAATCGTGGCAGAGATACGTACGTTTATACTTTGTCCGAAGAACTCATTTCATGTTTGGAGACTGTCCGTGTTAAGACTAATAACAAGACTGGAAAAAGTAGAGGACCCCAAGGTACACGTAACGATAAGCGACCTTCAGACAAAGGAAAGCAAACTACTAAGCGAAAGCACCAAGCTTAGTATCCTGAATCAATTAGAACGCTTGCTAAGTATCGCTTCATCGAATAACATGGTGTTGCAGGAACCCTATAGCACCAAACCCGAATCGATTTCAACAGTTATCGATGAACTAGCTAAGTTACAACAACTTGGTGGCTCGCATACCTACACAGTACGCAAGTCATGCGACGAAGCTGGCAACATCAAACTGTTGATCGAGATTACACCAGTATCCGAGTAACATGAAAACCCTAATCGATAAGTACAAAAGTCAGTACCCTTGGATCAAGTCTTTTATCCATCTAAAGGGTACTGACATGTACATCGGTGAAGTCAATCCAAATGACTTACCACCCAATCCGAAGAATTGGCGAGTCCACTCGCAACGCCAACGAGCAACGTATAAAGCGTTCTATGAGAAGTTCGGGTATCTAGGGCTAGCTCTATTCAACATTCGCACCTACAAGTTACTTGACGGTCACATGCGAGTGGATGAAGCTGTAAAGAGCAACGAGAAAGCAATTCCGATAGTCATAGTAGACTTGGCAGAAGAAGCTGAGAACGAAGTACTCGCTACACTCGACAACATCGGCCTACTAGCGATCACCAACAACGAAGCTTTGAAGAGTTTGACCAAGAGCGTTGATACCGCAATGTCCAAGGTCAAAACGGAGAATGATCGTAAGCTAAAGCAACTACGCAAGGACGTTCTAAGTACTGACTTCGGTACTAAACCCGTACTGAAGCAATCCAAGACTAGACTTCGACCTGTTGAACCAGAAGAAGCACCAGAGCAAGAGACTGATGATTCTTCTTCCTCCCCTCCAGAAAACTATGAGTCGGGATGGGAAGGCGGGCCTATTCAAACGTTCATCAATCCAGCTATTCTTTATGATGGTCTCACTGAACTAGGTATACCAGAGCTATCTAAGGATTACTTGGCTACTCCAGACATAGCACCTAGATTCACGTATCCTGATGAACCACTAGATAAAGCATACCATTGCTATACTCAAAGCTTCTCTGAAGAATACGATCCAGGTTGTATTGGCTTCTACACTGAAGATCACAAGTTTGAGTGTGTATACGATCAGGCTGTTGACTTCGTTGAATGGGCATTAGGCATGAATCCGAAATGCTTGATAGGCCCTGACTTCAGTTGCTACACTCACTATCCGTTTGCCAAGAATATATGGGCATTGTATCGAGCTAGATGGTGTACTCGATTCTGGCAAGATAACGGATTGAACGTTATTCCAAACGTACCTATCTTGGATGGAGCACCTTACAAGTTATCCATTAAGTACTCGTTAGAGACACTCCCAACAAGAGCTACGCTAGCAATCCAATGCCGTACCAATGAGCAGAAAGCCGCAGAAGGATTAACCAAGTGGGTTAACAAGATCATTGAAGTCTGCAAGCCAGAATGTCTAGTTATGTATGCTGGTGAAGAAAAGCAAAAGTACATGATAGGTGACTTGAAGAAAGCTAAGACAGAGCTTATCTTTCTACCACAGATCATTACTGTTAAACGCAAACGCTACAAGTAAGGAATTAGCTAATGGCATCCAAACGTACTGCACCAATCACAGTTAAGCTATCTACCACTCCAGGCAAGAAGCGAAAGAAGAAATCAGCGAATGGCAAACCTATCAAGGAGACAGATAGGAAACAAGCCGCAGCGAACGAGAAGAAATCCGCTAGAGAGCTAGCTGCTGACGAAGCCAAGAAACGCGGTGCATCTACGGATGAACTGAATCGGATCAAAGGCAAGAACCCAGGACGAACAAGAAAACCAAAGTCTAAGGCATCCCCTAAAGGCGGTGCTAAGATTCAGACACCCAAACTGTTCGGTAAGAGTCGAAAAAGAAAAACCAGAAAAACTACAACTAAACCTAAAAAGTCAGTTGCAAAGTCCAAGCCTCGTAAGTATAGTAACAATCCATCTGCTGTTCGTTCCAGAGAGTATCGTGCTAAGAAACGCTTAGAGCAAGAAGCAAGAAACTTGTTCAGGGGTACAATGTCACAAGCTCCACGACGAACACCTAAATCCTAACAACCCATTTAAGGAGTACTTAAAATGGCAAAAAAACCGTTACAATCGAAGTCTCTTAACAAAGCTGCTGCAATCCTTGGTTCTTCTGGTGGCAAGAAGGGCGGCCCTGCACGAGCAAAGAAACTGTCTTCTGAACGAAGATCAGAAATTGCTTCTAAGGGGGCCGTAGCTCGCAACACCAAGTACGCAAAGAAAGACATTGCAGTTAACACGGCAAGAGGCAAGACGAATACCATGTTCCAAGCAAAACGGAGAACTCCATAGTGTCGGTACAAACCCATCCATTCGGACACCCTAAGGCTCGCAAGTTCATCAAGGGCGATCACATTCCACATCAAAAGGTTGTCATCAAGGGCGATACCCTTGAGCAAGCCGCAATGGTCTGCCTGATTGCAGAAGCATTCCAAGGTCGCGGAGCGTTGTCAAAGCCTTTGAAGGAAGCCGCCAAAGCCCTCGTTGAGAAGTTCGAGAAGTCGAACCCAGATTTCAAATTCAGCAAGTTTAGCCGGGATCGTAACAAGACTTCCGAATCTGTTGCCCCCAAGTCTTCAAAATCGAAGCCAGAAAAGGCCAAACCTTCGAAGACGGACAAGAAGACGGATTCCAAGTCTAGCCCCTCCAAGAAGCCTTCCAAGGCTCCAAAGAAGGGATCGAAAGAACCGGCCCTTGCTGGAGCATAATTCCCTGTTATCAATAAATTCAGCATTGCATGAATGTGAAACCCCTGCTATGCTGAGTTAGAACTCTGAGAAGAGTTTGGTGACAGAGGGATGGAAGACCCGTCGAAACTACCTTGCAGGTTTCGGCGGGTTTTTTCGTATCTAAATCTTATCTAAAATAATTCAGATAATTTTTAGTTGAATCTATTGACAAGGGGATTCTAGTATCCTATCTTTACTTACGTCATAGCAACTGCCGAAAAAATGTTCGACCGTACATAGAAAGGGATTACTATGAAGAACAACTAATCGTTAGTTACAGGTACTTCAGCAAGCCTCAATCAAGAAAGAGAGCAATGTCAGCAACGCAACAACTTCAGGAACGATTCGAAAAGAGAATGCGAATCGCTCAAGGCACAGTAGACTTTTCAACAGTTTGGAAGCTTGGTGAATGGTTCATGGAGAACCTTAGAGCCGCACTTCAAGAAAGTGACTTGGCTTCGATTCCAAAAGAACAACTGTTAGACTTGGTGGATCGAATGTACGACAAGTACATACTACCAATGGACTTGCCAGGACCCGACCTGATTATCGACCCATTCTTGAAGCGTATGATTACATCGCAAGCTTCATCACTTTGGGAAACGGTATTCAAGCCAAACCAAAAGTAACTATCTAACTGTTAGGTAGTACTGACTTCGAAGAAGACAAACACAGGAACAAAACAAGTGTATCAAAAAACACCACTACTCACAGCAATTGCTTTCATGCTTGCAACCTTACCGTTATTCGCACAACAATGTCAGAACGGAGTCTGTTACCAACCAGCACGCACCGTTGTCCGTGAAGTTGTTGTAGAGCCAACAACCCAAGTAGTCGAATACTTTCAAGAACACCAACCAGTACGAAGCGTATCGCAAGCCGCATTGAAGACAACTCAACAAGTTGCTGAAGGAACACTTCGACACGTAGGCGGGGCATTCGCTCTAGGTGCTCGCTATGAAGGCGTAGGATTCTCTACACGTTCCGAAAACGATGCGTTGCAGAAATGTTGTTACAGCAATCGTCCCATTGTGGATAAAAGCGTTCAGTACGGCTACAACCGTAAACTCCGAGCATGGGGTTGGTTCGCTACTATTCACACTAGGTAGCTGTTTGGGGCTTCAATAGAAAAACGTGAACTAGCTTGGTACACGAGTGGTTTCACTTAGCTTGAAGTCCCCTGAACACCCAGACAGATAGTGAAAGGAAGGTGGCAACTAAACCAATAGTTGCAAAGACTGGTAGCTCAGAATATAGAGCTAGGGGTCGCACCCCTGGTCGTAGGTGAGAACCCTACCCAGTCTTTTAGAATCAGCGGCGTGGATAGTACACCGGGACAATGACGAATTACCAGTACGTACCGTTGCAACGGTAAGAACCAAATATAGAAACCGTACATGTAGGTAGCCAATCCTACCTGATTCTTTTATAGATACCGTAGCGTTTAAGCCTTCAATTTGTTTAGTGATTGACTGCTAAAGTCTCTACATAAATTCACTACAACAATGCGACTTAAATACTACGGTATCTTTTTTTTTCTCCCTCCCTCCAGAAAAGGTATGTTTGGAAATGTTACAAACTCTTTCACCAGATTATAGTTACTTAGCAAGCTTGCAACGAATTCTATCAGAAGGTAGTAAGCGTACTGACAGAACAGGTGTCGGTACTATCTCAATGTTTGGATTGGTAACACAATACAATCTGAGTCATCAATGCTTTCCTCTTCTTCGTAGTAAGAGACTCTCATTTCATAATATCAAACATGAACTGATATGGTTTCTTCGCGGAGAGACGAACATCAAATACTTACAAGATAACAACGTTCATATATGGGACGAATGGGCAGATGCCCAAGGAGAGCTAGGGCCTGTATACGGAAAGCAATGGCGTGATTGGCAAGGGATCGACCAAATAGAAGTCATCGAACACCAACTACGCCGTGATCCATTTTCAAGACGCATGATTCTATCCGCTTGGAACGTCTCCGACTTGCCTCGTATGAAACTACCACCATGTCACATGATGTGTCAGTTCTATGTGAGAGTAAGTCCTTCCGGTACAAGATACTTAGACTGTCAGATGTATCAACGTAGTGCAGACTTCTTTCTAGGAGTCCCATATAACATTGCATCATACGGTCTCTTAGTAGAACTGTTATGTTATGTACATGACTTCTTACCAGGAAGACTTATGCACGTAGTTGGTGACGCTCACATTTACATGAATCACTTAGAACAAGTGAATGAGCAACTTAGCAGAGCAGGTAAGCTTGGTACTCAATATCCTAAGCTATCTCTTGACAGTCCAGAGCTATTGAACAAGCCATATTCAATCCTTGATATGGTCGATCATGCTAAGGATATCAACATCATTGACTATGGCCCTCTACCAGCTATTAAAGCTCCAATAGCTGTCTAATAAATTCTGCATTGCATTATCAATAGTACTCTCGCTTGAGCGTTCAAGCGGGAGTGCCTTTTCAATAGTGCAAGTATGTGCGACCGCACATATCTATATGCGTGTGTGCGGGTGTGCTCGCCCGTTGCGCGCCTGCTTCCTAGTAATGCTCGGTGGTTTGGGAATCGGCAAAATAAAATTCCTAGAATAGTTAAACATTACTTGACGCAACGCCGATATTATGGGATAACTATTGAACGAATCGACGGGATTTGTCTCATTATGAGACGGCCCTGATTTGTTCGCATTATGCGAATTCGTTTCAAGCTTTAATCGATGCAAGCTTGCAACGAATCACATTGCATCGAAACAACTATTGCTAGGGGATTGTGAACATGGATGAAGAATGCTACGTAATTCAAGTATTGTTTGAAGGTAAATGGGTAGACCTTTCGAAGTACAGATACACTGATGAAGAATCAGAAGCAAGAGCATTGTCACTTGCAGAGAATGTACTTCACCAATCTCGTAAACGAGCATCACTGTACGATCATAGAATCATTCAAACCAAAGTTGTCATATTCGTACCACGAAAGGATTAGTTGTCATGGCAAGGTTGATGACTATTTTTGACGCATGTAGACAAGAGTGTGCTGAGAACCCGATGCGATACATCGATCAGCATAGGTGTCTTACTTATCACGTAACAAAGACCACAATGGTCATGCGTCTCCATTACCGTGAATGGAATTCATTAGCACCACCATCTACTTCGATGTGCGGTACTTTGATCCGATGTTACTTCAACCCAAGTGAACCACGAAGCAATTACATTGTTGCTTACGGTTCAACCAAAGCAGAGTCCAAACGAGCAATCCGAAACTTCCTTGAAAGGTATCCTTTAGCATGTATATCCGAACCAAGTACCATCCAGCATCAATCACCAAGCCTGCCCGTATCAGCGTCTCCTTTTGTGAATCACACAGAAACACTGATGCAGTCATAGCACGTAGCTATATCTCTTTTGAAGAGATTAAATACTACAACTTCTCAAGCACTAGAGAAGAAATGCTCTACGCATTGGAACGTTTCTTCGAACTTCAACGCAAAGCTGGTTGTCCCTTGCTCAAAGGTACAAGTCCAGTAGACAAGGCTTGGGATTTAGTAGCAGTCCAGCTCGACAATTACGATTGGCTGTTCGTTTCAAACAATTGTGTAGTACCGTCCATTGTTACCAAAGCTTCTCGTGAAGCGATTCGTAGATCAATGGAAGTACTAACCCCTCCAAATCGTCGTTAACAATTCATTCTGTTCCACTCACCAAACATTTCCATTCCAGGAGTATTTAATTATGGCAACCAAGACATCTAAGAAGCTCAAGTTGACTGTTGAACAAACCGCTATCAAGAATGCACTACAAAAGACTGGTGATAACATCATCGTCATGGCTCGTGCTGGTGTTGGCAAGTCATCCACCCTAGTCGAGATTGCACCGCGAGGTTCCGTCATCCTTTGCTTCAACAAGCAACCAGCACTTGAAATGCAAGAGAAGCTTGGTGCTGGCCGTGTTGCATCGACCTTCCATTCATACGGCTTGAACATGATGCCCAAAGGCTCATGGGTAGACAAGTCCGGCTACCAGATGCGTGAACGTATCAAGAAGGTATGCTTTCGTGGTCAAGACCCCACGCATCCTGAACAGTGGACTTTGCTCAAGAGTGTAGAGCAGTCCGTATCATGGCTCAAGACCATGGCTACCATGCCAGGGGAGTCCTTGGAAGTAATCAAGCAAGTGCTTACTGATGAGCGTCTCACACTTGACGTATCAATTGACGAAGTTGTAGAGCCTGCCCACAAGGTTCTTGAACTTTGTGCTCAGAAGGTCAAAGGCAAGTTCGGTGAAGGTTACGCTTGTAGCTACGATGACATGCAATGGCTACCATTCGTACTCGGACTCGGCAAGCAGAGCGTTGACACCCTATTCGTTGACGAAGCTCAAGACTTGAATCCGATTCGCATGGCCTTGGCCCTGCAATGGGGACAACGCATCGTAGCAGTAGGTGACGACAAGCAAGCCATCTACGCTTTCAATGGTTCCATGTCTGATTCTCTCTCCATCTTCCAGGAGAAGACTCAGGCAGTCTCGCTTCCATTGACAGTATGTTGGCGTTGTCCAAGTAGTCACTTAGACAAGGCCCGCGAGTTGGTTCCCGATATCCAAGATCGTCCCAACTGTCCTGTTGGTGAAATCATAGATGCAGACTGTATCGACTACGACAAGTACACTGATGACGGAGTACTCATCATGTGTCGTACCAATGCACCGTTGATTCGACAATACTTGAACCTTCGACGCGAACAGAAGGAGCAAGGTGGTAACGACGTAGTATTCTTCGCAAGTGAAGGGATTGCTACAACCTTGAAGAACCTCATGGGTTGGAAGAAGCAACAATCTCTTGACGGAGAATGGCGTATGAAGTTCGTTGAGAAGATCGACAAGCTTTCGAGCAAGACGAAGAATGCAACGATGCAGGGCGTATACGCTGACTACAAAGACATTGGCTTGGAGATTGCAGACTCAGGCCAATTCAATACGCTTGGTGAAGTCCATGCGTTCCTTGACGAAGAGTTTAAGAAGCCAGACCTTAAAGACCTGGCTGAGAACACGATCATGCTGAGTTCAATCCATTCATCCAAAGGACTCGAACACAACAACACCGTTGTATTTGGTACGTCCCAACTACCCCATCCAAAAGCAATCTTGGCTTGGGAGAAGGAGCAAGAGCGTAACTTAGAGTATGTAGCTTTGACTCGTGCAAAGCAATCAATGACCCTTATACCGGAGTGCTAATGCAAGTATTCCTACCACACGCATCGATAAGTGATTCAGTACGTTGCCTAGACAAATCCCGTCTAGGCAACCAGGTGTGGCGAGAAGCTAAGACCCTAATAAATGGTGGCTGGCCCCACCATCCTGTTGCAAAACTATGGGCTAACTACAAACCATACCTGTCCCTGTACTGTCTTCATGGCCTCGACGAACTAAACCGTAAAGGATGGATAGACCCTAGCAAGTCTATCAACCTTGCCCAATACTTCCTAAACGTTATCAACGAGCATGGCAACATCATTCATATCCCTTGGTGGATAGAAGACCAAGCCATACTACAAAAGGTTAACCAATCACATCGTCTCAACTTACTATTCAAAGACCCTGAGTATTACTCCCAATTCAATTGGGGGCCTGTACCCTACAACAAACCAGATTACTACTGGCCTGCAAGGAGCTAATAATGTCTAGCCGTGATCGTCTTATTGAGAAGCTGGAAACCGAACTTCGAGCAAAGCTTAATTCCGTAATGGATGAGCTATTCAAAGGCTTTCCAGAACAGATGTCTGGGGAAGATTCTATGCGTTGTCACATCGTACTGATTTCCGCTTTGCTAGGCATGGTGGAAGGTAGGGTAGAAAAGATGCCTGATTTACCACCAGACTCTCCTGTGAACTTCCTAGTGCAGCTTTTGAACGGATTGCTAAATGCGACCAAATGCAAGCTGCTAGATTTGGAGTTGGAAAAGCTTAATCGCAAGCAAGCTGAGAGCAACTAATGATTAGTTCATACTACATTTACCAAGCATCGGTACGAGATGATTATGGTCGCAAGACCACAACCAAGATTCTCGTACCGATCAGTGTCAACGATCCAATTGATTACGTTAAGTACAAAGCGGCAACTACATTCCGCTGTCCAAAGCATTCCGTTAAAGGCATTAAGTTAATCCGTTCCGTGTAGTTTATTTTCTTCCCTCTCCAGAAGAATGTTCAATCATGACACAGCGTCGAGAACATATAAAAGCCCCATACTTAACACACAACAACGCTGTTCTGAATGAGCGTCAATGCAAAGATTATAATGATATCCAAGACGATATTAACAGATGGATAGACGCGGGACGAAAAGTACCAGAATGGTTGTTAGATTACTCGTTCAAGACATTCAATATCATGTGTGAAGTTTCAAAAAGGAGCGACGATAATGCCAAGAACAGACGTTAAAATAATCACTGAGGGTTCAGTACGATTACCAAACATTCCAATTCATTCTGCTGGTAGAGCAACATTCGCATCACGAGGGGACTTTGTTGTGATAGATATTGCTGGCAATCAATGCTATGGCAGAGTCATTGGCTTTGTTCGTAACAACGAACCTGCTGATAAAAAGTTATACCTAGTTGTAGTTATGATGACTCTGACAGGTAGTATGTGGGAAAGATGGGTACTACCTGAACAAGTGATCGATGCGTCATACGGCGTATGTGGCCTGTATTCGGAAAAGGCTGCTTGGTTCTTTGGTAAAGATTTTTTGAGAACTTCACCAGATGTATCAAGATCAGTTGGAGAAGTTACTTATGAGAGTATTACCGCCAATTTTTCAGATGAACACATTCCAACTAATGAGGTCTTCAAACTAATCAAGTAGTTACAGTTTACATTCACACTCAAGACAAGGAGCTTACTCAACTATGCCATACGTAAAGACTGTTGTTCAATTCATTGCCGATCATGTTCGTAGCTATTACAACAATGCTAACAATCCACAAGCCAAACCAGGTTCTAATAGGATCATTCACGATGACCTACAAGAGCTAGTCAAGTTCTGGATGCCGAGTGGTAGCGGTATTGATTGTGGTACACAGATTGTGATAGGTGCTTCCAACCCTACCAAGCTGCACTTCACTTTCGACTACCATCACATGAACCAGCATGGTTTCTACTGTGGTTGGACAAGTCATGGCTTGATAGTGTGTGCCGACTTCGATGACTTCACAATGCAAATCATCGGTCAGCATCGATCCAAAAAGAAACACGAAACACAGATATTCCACGATTACCTGTACGACACGTTTCGTCATGCCCTACTCGAAACTTACAACTACAGTATTGACGAAGAACGCAAGCTACGAGTCTACACCAGTTGTAACCACCCCAATCTTGTGACTACCATCCCCGCGTATTGGTTACATGAGGAACCAGTAAATGCCTAAGCGTAAACAATCAGAGACAGTACCAGCAGCACCCTTCATAGTAAGACACAACTGCTGGTACTGTGGCAAAGAATGCCGTGAAGAGATTCACTACCCCAAAGGTAGTGCTGCCCATCCAGAAGGTTACACCTACGTTGCCAACAGTGGATCGATCAATCTACTAAATGGTAACTTCGCCCACAAGTCATGCCAGGATCAGGTAAAGACTCCTGGTTATGCCAAAGCTCGTACATCGTATCTTGCTTGGCTAAGAAGACAAGAAGATCGTCACATCAAGTACGCAAAGACCCATCCATTAACCGTTACTGTAACAAGGAAGAAATAACAACATGCCTAAGAAGAGTGTGCCAGTAACTCCAGAGGACAGCCCAAAGAGTCAAAAGAAAGTTCGTCTACGTTTAGTAGATGCAACAGACGTTCCATATACTCAGTTCTTCGTGAACCGTCAAGTCGGTGACGAAGAAGAGAAAAACCCTGTATGGGTAGTGTCTCACAAGCATAGTGGTTGGGGCATACTTGGTTGTGGTAGGTGCTCCAAAGCATTAGCAATGCAAGCCGCCAAGCACTTGTGGAATGAACTTCCACCAGAACTGAAAGACTTACTCATTACAAAGGACGTAGACGGTTTCGACTTGGACAAGCAGATGAAACACTTGTACAAGATCAACCCGTCAATCCAAGACAAAGTTAAGAGTGCTGTAAAAAGTGCTCGCACTTTCATCGAACTTAACTAGGAACATAACATGGCAAGGATGCTATTGATTACCGTACTGGCAACTCTCACAGGTTGCCAGTCCTTAGGTGTAGTACTCAAGGCTACACCAACCAAACATGACCCATCTAAATTCGAATACTCAGTGGAGTTCAAGAACAATGACCGTTAAAGGATACGATAATCAAGTTGAAAAGGCTATTGACTGTCTCGAAGAGGGTAAGGTAGCAAAGGCTTTCAAAGCCTTGACCTTCAAGTGTAAGCAGAAGCCTATGCTTTTTGCTGTACGCTACAATTCACTTGTAGAATGCTTGCTTGAGTTGGAAGACGATTACATCAAGAAAAGCAATCATGACCAGGCTATCCTCTATTGTGACGCATTGAATGCTATCCGAGAACATGTTAAATACGTGCTATCATCGAAAGGTGGTAAGCTGTAATGTGGCAGATCAAAACATTCAAGACCAAGCAAGCCATGACTGAGTGGCTTGCTAAGTACGGGCATCGAATCCAATGGAATGAACTGATCGTATGCAATGGCTACGCAATTGAGTATCGTAAACTAAGAGTCATAAGGTTCAAATAACAATGGTTGCTAATAAAAGAGTGTCAAAGAACAATCCGGTAAAGGACATAACAACTGTCAACGATCAGGTGTTCTTCACTTATGAAGGTGTTAAGTACTCCGTTGATAAGATTTACGATTCATCGCTGTTTCGAGAATCTGACAATCTTTCAAGTGTCCGTTACGACAAAGACAAGAACTGTCACGTAATTACTACGCAAGCAGACTTTGGCGGACTCGGACTAGACGCAATTAAAAAGTGTATCGTTCCGTTCCAATCTTGGTTGGACTCCAAGTGTCACGTTCATTACGAAGAAAAGAAGTAACCAACAATCATGTCAGACCTACGCGACAAAGTTTGGTATCGTGGTGCTAATGAGTACCCAGGCTGGTTATACCTTGGTGAAGGTAACAGCACAACAGAGCAGTTCGGCCCTGGCTTGTACTTCTCAGATCGTTATGAGACAGCTAGGGCTTATGGTCAAGTCAAGGCATTCAGTATTCGCAAACTAGAAGACCTATCAGGGAAGCCGTTGTACTTCTTTGATAACGTCAACGCAATAGCGACACACAGTCCTAACTATGCTGATCCTAAGCTATGCAAAGACTTAGTATTCGAATTCATGGAAATGGCAGCAGACTATGACTCCGAAAGGTTTGATACCGTCTTGTCCAATTGGGACGAGAAGGAACTTGCAGCGATCAACAAGCTATTCCGTTCAGTATACTACAACTCATTTTCAATGGCTGAAGTAATGGAGTCAGTTGCATCTGAAATATTCCGTAATGCAACAGCGGATTTCTTGATGTGTTGTAGAGCCTTGAACGTAGGTGGCTTGATATTGCACGACCCGTTCAAGACTGGTTACAAGTCCGAGCAGTACTTGGTACTGTACGACCCATTGTTAGTTCGTGAACTTAATTTATCTCTACCTCTAGAAAGTGAATGCGATGACTCGTATCGGTACTAGCCATTTCCAAGATTGGGACGATGCTTTCAGATACTATGCTCGGCAAGACTATTCACGTCAAGACGTTATAGACTTGATAGCCAATGGTGTAATAGCAATTGGCCCACCAGACAATGCAGAAGGTTTACGCCTAATACTTGATGAAGATGGGCGATACCATTACGAAACTACGTACTAAATGGAAAGGTGAGTAAGATGACAACAGTATTGAATAAAGTTGGAACGTGTTCCCGATGTAAGCAAGATATTTTCTCCCCTCCAGAGAGTATGTCAGCAGGGTACGCAATGGATCAAAATGGTAACAGATTATGTTACTCATGCTGTGCTGTCATGGACAAAGAGTATATGCGATCAGAAGGTAAGATCACACTGTACTTAACTTGTGAACCAGCAAGCGACGAAAAGAATCCAGCAGGTAGACGTACACTTGGCAAGGTATCCAATTGGTGCGGTACACTTGAGTTTGTATGTCATACTTCAACTGGCAAACACAACATAGCAAGAGTACGATACGATTGCTGGTTCCTATTTGAAGGCTATTGGTGGCATGGTGTTACCTATGGTGACGACACTCAGGTATGTCATTGCAGACGTACCAAAGACAAATACAATGAGAATGTCTAACTGTACAGAACGGCCTTGGCCTTTCAAAAAGTTGCTGAGAGAATCTGATATCATAGAACTGTTACCAAACCTTAGCCCTGATGTTAAGGTAGCAGTTCTATTTCAGTTCAGCACTTGTCAAATGGTTATCAATAGTACAGTTGACTTACTAGACATAGATCACTTCGTTTCACGATACGAAGACCGTACAATTAGATGGCAAGTGTTATCAAAAGATATCACTCCTGACCAAATACAAAAGGTTACAAATTCAATAGTAGTTAGAGTATGTGCTTAACAATACAAGGATCAATTCAATCATGGCAAACGTAGCTAAACTCAAAGAACTCCGCAACGCATTAGTTAACTTCGAAGAGAACTTCCACTACACCTACATATTAGCAACAGAGTCCTTAGAAGACGATCACGAAATACGCCCAATATGTTTCGTTGAGGAGAGCGTACTCGTTAAAGTGTTTCAACATAACAATGTTGAGCATAACTGTGGTACAGTTGCTTGCCTTGCTGGATTCGCAGCAGCTTTACATAAAAAGCAATTCCTAGAATTCTGTGCTGAACGTAAAGACTATCATCAGTTAAATGGACTGCATTTCGCAAGCGGTCTTCTAGAATTAACTTATGATGAAGTAGACTTCTTGTTTGCACCAGCAAGTAAGAGATACGAACTATCAAATTACTATGCTCACGACGATGATAAACTTCCATTTCCAGACTACCCATACGATGATAGTTTCCATCACTTTTCACATTGTACAAAGACACAAGGTTACAACGAAGCATTGCGTAGACTTGATTACATCATCGAGTACTACAGCAATAAATTCAACATTGCATAGATGGTACGCTTGAGCACTCAAGAGCGCGTGCCAGTCTTGCCGAGCAATCATGTAACATAGTCGCTTGAGGACTCAAGTGCGTGCTTGGCTGTTTCACAACGCCATGCCTATCTAATGCTTTCTTATGCTCTTGGCGTGGCGTATAGTACATCCCCCCCCCCCTGAGGGGGGGTAGGTGGCTCTTGGCGTATGGGGGGTAAGTAGGGGTAACCGCATCGATTCTAAGGCCCTTGGCATGGCGTAGGATCAACGCGAAACACTGGACGACCAACGGAGCCTTGAGACCGCAAAACGCTTTTAACGCCATTTTAGGAGGTCACGTAAGACCGGCCAAAAACCGCCCCATATATAGAGGACACAAAAAAATTTTCCAGAATAGCTAAACTGTAGTTGACCTATGGCCGATGATCTGTTCTAATTGCCAATAGTTGCATTAGGCAACAACGGGTAAAGCGTTCCACCCGACAAAGGACGCAACGCACTAGATGAGGGTAACACGATGAACGCAGAGCAATTGACCAGCGTAGAACAGCATAAAGCGTTAGCAATAACTGAACAAATGGTTCAGATTAAATGGCTGGAAGACAACTTAAGCTTTGAAAATAAATGGAGAAAACAAAGCGAACAGGCAGCGAAAAGGTATTCTCAAGAATGTGAGTCCTTGACTAAGACCCTGCAAAAAATTGTACTTCGAGCTTTCCCACATGACGAACCCTATCAAGCTTGGATGACCGTTGACGCAATCGCCAGAGCTACCGGACTGAGAACAACCGCAGAGATCAACGCTTTGTACGGACTCTTAGGACAGCTTGAGAGTGAGTATCGAATAACACGAATTCGGCTTCAGCATGGCGACAAGCTAGTCGAGCTATTCGCAATAGCCGACATGGACAACGAGACCATTACAAGAAGCGAAGACCTGTAACGGAATCGGGATGACATAAGCGACTAGCTAGGAGGATTGCCTAGCACATCCCTTGCCACTTTCAGCAAACGTCGAAGCAGTACCGACGATCCAAAGTACTGCAAACCATCGGCCAAAAGGCCAAAGGATCGAGACCATGACGAAGAAGACCACCACCACCACCAGCGCAGCAACCCGCCCCGCTTGCATCGTAATTGATGACGTAGCACCGATGAGCTATAGCGAATGGCTCAACTCAACTCACGCTTGGTATATTCCGACCATCGTTGAATTGACCTTCGACGATTTCAAAGACCTCCTTGCCCGCTGT
>JACCEE011657445.1_pt1 | contig 17651 bp, 37 predicted proteins | sample 7449931 | NCBI WGS metagenome assembly JACCEE01 (sample SAMN15323457, study PRJNA562643) | freshwater metagenome | isolation source: river surface water | place: USA:Blue River Watershed | collected 2017-08-19 | reverse complement strand
TATACGGGTACTGGCTTTCTAACGCTTAGCATTATCCCGGAGATCATTAAAGCGTATGAGTCCCAGAAGTGTGAACTAAGTTGGATATTTCTACTAATGTGGGCAGTGGGGGAAGTACTAAACCTAATCTATATCTACAATAAGAATAAGGAGACTCCGCTACTGCCCTTGTTCGCTATAAACTTCGTTAATCTTCTATTTATCTCAGTTCTCATAGCCTTCAAATAAAATTTATTTAGTCTGGATAAAAAAAGTTAGAAAGTTCTTTACAATTTTAAAACTGCATGTTAGTATTGGGGAATAGGGAGGTTCAAATGGAAGATCTATTCAACAGCATACTATACGGGGACTACGTGGTTACAGAATTAAATGCCCTGGCTGAGTTATCCGGGGATGTTATTCTAGCACTGTGGGTTTTAATGACTCTACTACTTCTACTACCAGTAATCATACTACTACTACAGGAGGATTCAAGATGATTGCAATTCTACTATTTTCCAGCATAGTTAATTTGTACCTCATGGGGCAGGTAATTGACTTGAAACACCAGTTAGACTATGAAGTTCATCATATGGATTACGTACCTAGCCATATAGTTCCAATTACTGATAAACCGAGTAAGTTAGATGGAAAGATTGTGGATAGATTAAACGGAGGAAAACAGTAATGAGAAATCTAAGTAGAACAATTCTTGAGGCGCCTGAGTTTGCAACTGAGAGCTTTGACGCAGAGACGCTGGCAATGATTGACGCTATTGAAATGGAATACAATCTTGAGGACCGAGATGCGTTTGAGGATTTTGACTTCTACGACTACTAGCCTTCAAATAATTTTTGTTTAGGGGGAGTTATGAAGGGGATAACAATTTTACTATATGCACTTTTATTTTTGTATGCGGTAGAGAGTTTTGGTGGGGATAAGATTGACCACAGTATTAACCAGATATCAAAAGCTAACGGGATTGATCCAGAACTGGTGCGGGCAATAATAAGGGTAGAGAGCGGATTCAAAATAGGTGCGTATAATAAGAAGACTAGGGATTACGGTCTAATGCAGATAAACATAACTCATATTAACAGATTGAGACTTAGCAAACGCCGACTACTCAGGGATGCCCACTATAACATCCAGAATGGGGTCAAAATCCTCGTCTGGTTCCGGGATCAGTACGAACATAGGCTTGGATCTGCCTGGGTCGCTAGGTACAATTGTGGCACTTATACGGGGTGTGAACTAAGTCCGAGAGGGTTAGGATACAGTAAGAGAGTGTATGCGGCAGTGCCGGGAGTTCCTTTCCGAGGATTATCAACAAGTTACACTATAGGTGTAAAAGATTTAGTCAGTCAAGTGTTTAAAATCTAGTGCTATTTCACTATTTCACGCGATTTCACTTCAAATGAAATTCACGGACCCTTGATTTTATTAGGTTTTTACCCCAAAAAACCCCCCTATTTTCACTATTTCATTATTTTATATATTATATATATATATATTTATATATAGGGCACCACCATAACTACTTACTGCTCTCTCGTACGCCGTGGGGATTTGAAAAAAAGTGAAATAGTGAAAATGAGAAATTATTTTACGTATTTTCAACTACTTACTAACAAAGGGATTTACAAAAAATAAAATTTTATATTGACTTATTTCAATATGTATGGTATACTTGATAAACGGATAACAAAATTACTATATGCGTTTTTACAAACGGAGTTAAAAATGGAAGACAAACATAGAGACACGGTGGAGAAATACCTAGAAACCCTAGACGAGTTTGCTGAGAAATTCACTTTCCTTCTAGTTAGTAATAAGCGCAAAGATGGCAGATCTACTCTAACCTATCATAAGAGTATTGAAGATGTTTATACCCTACTGCGTGGTTACAATGAACAGGATGAGAGGGCTGTGTTTGTAATGCCCAATGCTACAGATTTTATGGGCACTAAGGATTCTAATATTTCCCATATCAGGTGTTTCTATGCAGATATTGATGGGACTATAGAAAATCCAGCATCCTTCGGTCCAATGCCACTAGATCCTACAATGATCATTTCTACGGGGAAAGGAGAACACGCCTACTGGATACTTAAGGATTTTATCCCAGTTGATAAAGATTCCGATACCTTATTCACCACTATGCAGAAAAATATTATTAAAAAATTAAAAAGTGATGAAAGTATTACGCGTATTAATAGGCTAATGCGAGTACCAGGATTCTTCCATTCGAAGGAAGGAAGTACTCCTAGACTAGTAACCATAAAATCAATAAGCGGAGAATACTACACTCTTGCGGATATGCAGGAAGCTTTTAAATCTGAGATAGTTACTAAAAAGGTTAGTAGATTTGTACCAGCAATTCAACCTCCGAATAATGTAAGAGGAGCTCTACACCCAGACGTAGCTGCATTTCTTAAGCAACCTTGGAAGTATGACGGCACAGACAACCGGCAGGTTTGTATTGCGGCTGCTAATATAAAGAAAAATGCATACACGTTCCAGGAGTGTTTACAATTGTTTGAAGGTAAGGGGGAGGGATTGAATCCCGATCTTATTACCTCAATAAAAAGTGCTTATGATTCTAGCAAACTACCTGTTGCCCCATTTATTGAAAATGAGGAAGATAGTTTAAAACAGTTAATACAGGAGAGTGTTATATATAAAAACGTGGGTATTAATGGTAAGGGGGTGTATTTAATAGATATAAAACAGGGAGCAATAGTAAATCTTACTGAGAATATAGCACGGGCAGTAAAGGGGAAGGAGTATAAACTATCTGAGAAATTGTGTTTTCTTAAATATAAGCCGTACCTATCGAGTTCCACATTTATGGAAAATACATATCTTCATCTAAATACATACGAACCCCCAAAGTGGAAGAGTGATTTGCATTTTAAGGGGGTGCCAATTGAACCTTGTGAAATGCCTATAGAATATGATACGTTTATGAGACATCTATCTCCCGATGATGCAAGTAGAAACTATATCTTAGACTACCTTGCTGCATCTCTACGTACTAAGATTACCACAACGCTGGTATTTGGAGGCACGGTAAGAGGCATTGGCAAGAGTACATTTGCAAACATTATGGCTGCCCTACACGGAGAGAAAAATTCTGAGGTGTGTAAGCAGCACATTCTTAAGAAAGAATTTAATGCTCAAGTAGTTAATAAAACATTCTTAAACTTCGACGAGGTGCGCATAACTACAGACGAGGAGTTGGAATCAATAAAGGCGTACACAAATGCGAGAATAGCTGCGGAGGGGAAAGGAGTGGAGTCTGCCACAGTTGATTTCTACGCAAGCATACTCATAACCAATAATACGGCAGGATGTTTGAGCGGAGTTAATGCTAAGGACGACAGGCAGTTCAGTGTGCCCATACTAACTACGAAAGAATTGAATTCAGACTATTTTAAAAACAGTAAGTGTGGGATAACTAGTGTGGAGCAGTTATGGAAGGATCCCTCTCTTATTGACCGATTTGCCCGATATTTGTACCACCGAGATTTATCTAATTTCGATAAGAACAAGAACTTTAAATCTGCACAGTATGATGAGCTTATAAGAAGTTCCGTATTTGAGTGGCACAATTTTCTGCTTGAGGATTTTAGAGTTGCACATATGAACACAGCAGTTAGACATCAGTCAGTTAAAGATACTCTAAAAACTAGAGAGGGGATCAAAATAGGTCGGGTTAAGATGAAGGAGTTATGCTCTATTTATCCAGATAAGATTGCTTTAAAATACCTAGATAGTATCTTATATGTAGTATTTCCAGCAAGGGATGAGAGCATTAAAAGCTTCCAGACCCGTGTAGAAAACTTTACAACGACTGATGATCAGGGATTTAAAATATTGGCAGAAGCAAATCCACTAACCGATTCACTAAGGAGGAACTAGGATGAGAAAAGTAGGCGTTTACAAAACAAGACGATGTCCATTTTGTGGGAACAATAAAGTAAGTTCTCCGCTTAAAATAGAGCAGGTAGTTCTTTTTCATGTAGTGTGTGCAGAATGTGGAGCACACGGAGGCGGCGGCGATACAGTGAGAGAGGCAGTTGAGATCTGGAACGGGGAGATAATAAAAGAAAAGAAAAATAATAAAAAGTGATTTACATTAATCCCAGAATGTGGTACAATAGAAACTAACAAGGGAGTATTAAATGTTAAATTTTCTAAAAGGACTATTCAAGATCTACACCGACCCTCAATTATTGGATTTCCAAGTTCAGTGGGAGGATGAAGGTATAAACATTATTCATACGGAAGACAGTTTTGAAGTACATGAGGAGTCGCTACGTGAAAAAGAGTAAACCAAAAAAGGATACTTTTAAGTGTGATAAGTGTAAGAAAACCGATACTGTTTTAATTTCAGAAGGTAATTCGGAGGAGTGGTACTGTAAGACTTGTGCTGAGAATATGATTAAAAACTTAAAGCCCATTCCACCTGAGTGGGATCTACCAGTAGAGGCTTAGAATGAAACAGAGAACTACGGGGGAAGTATTACTAGATCTGGAACCGCTAATAGATGAGTTGTGTGATCAAGGTCTTCAATGGGGGGATATTCTGGCTCTTATAAAAGCCCATTTAGACGTTCATCGACCAGATGCACAAGAGGAATACCTAGATGGAACCCACCCCGAGTACTACTATGGACCAAAAAGGAGTTAGTATGATCTGGCACTATATTGGAATCCTAATGGTTGTTACTGGATCTATTTATGCACTACCCCAGGTTATACGAAGCATTCAACGCGGGAACAGTAAGGGGATAAGTGCCTGGTTTATAGCCTTCTGGCTATTTGATAAACTAGTTTCACTAGTATACGTATCCCACTTAGGGGATGCACCTCTTATGATTAAATATAGTATTGGCTTTATATTTATTCTCATTATTGCATTTTATAAACGGATTGACTAAGGAGCTTATATGATGCGGTTTATTAAAGATCTAACATTTGTATTTGTAATAAACATTGCGCTATTCTTTGGTTTAATTTATTTAATTAATGCGTCCTGTAAGTTGGACTACCTACCAATCTACTACTGTGAGGAGCCAGTAACCCTTGTAATAATCACACTAGTAATCACACTCACATCTACTATTTTCGGACTCTATAATCTTATAAAAGACTAAAAATAATCCTTGACTTAAAAATCCAAACATGCTAGAATCAATTGTGGCTTTATAAACCAAAGGAGTTTTATGAGAATTAAACTTGCAAAACTTTTAATTAAACTTGTACTTAGAATTGTAGGTGATCCAATGGACACAATTAAACTACTTATGCCTATTGCATTACCAGATAAGCAGGCAGCAGTTACTCTATTTAATTCTACAGATGAAATGGAAGCCTATCAGGATTTGATAAGCGAAGTAGCCGTAGATGCTGCAAGTGCTGACTGGGACGATGATTTAGAAGATGAATTTTCAATGTTCCAGGCTGAGGACGATGGCAAACACACCTTACACTAGGAGTTTCTATGATAGAGCGTGGATTAAATTATACAATATCGAACGAAGACTACCACAGTGAGAAACACCACTTGAGTAGTAGTAAGTTGAAATACTTGTTGACTGATTTGGACAAGTTTCATAAAGAGGTAGTTTTGGGCATTAAGGAGGAGAAGGCGGAGAATACCAATTTTACCGAGGGAAGTTATGTCCACTCTCTAATCCTGGAACCGGACAAAATGGACGAGTATGCCTTCTTCGATGGGTGGACAAAACGAGGTGCAGAATGGGTAGCATTCAAAGAAGCTAATGTGGGAAAGGCAATACTTAGTAAACCGCAGAAAGTTCGATGTGAGAAGTGGCACAAGGCATACACACAGAATCAGGCAGCAGTGGACCTAGTAACCGGAATTAAGGCAGAAGTTAGTCTATTTACAGAACTTGAGGGAGTAGGGGTTAAGGTACGGTGTGACGGTTTGAACCTTGAAAAAGGCTATATTCTGGACGTTAAGACCACCTCCTTTCCAACTGATGTGGATTCCTTTAAGCTAACTGCGGATCAGTTCTATTATCCGCTTAGTGCAGCTCTATACCTAAGATGTTTTGAAGAGCAGTTTAAGATTCCACTGGACTTCTACTTTATTGTTGTGGGTAAGACGGACAATAATTGTGAGGTGTATAAGCTATCTAAGGAGACCCGATTTAAGGGCAATATGCAGGTTAGTGAGGCGCTGAAGATTTACAAACACTGCATGGAAACAAATAACTGGACAAAACCAGAAAAGCGTGGTAGTATTGATAGTGAGCACGAAATACTAGAAATTTGAGGAGGAACTATGACTGAGAAGATTGCACTACTGCTGGCTGAGGCAGGCATAACTTCCGATGAAGATCTAGAAGTATTCATGGCACAGATGCTTAAAGTGGCTGAGCCCGCAATAAGAAGGGCTAAGCAGGAGCGGAACTGCCAGCATGAGTACGAAAAGAGATGGGCAATGTATTCTAGTGAACCGATTATAAGTTGTAAGAAGTGTGGAAAATGGAGGAATGAAGATGAAAATTAAAGACGCACAGGAACGATTAAGGGATTTAAGAATGGCAATAAAGACGTATCAGAGCATGCTTACTGTTACAAACGGTCTGCGACTAGACTCTGCAACTATTCGACTATTCATGCGTAAACATGAGCAGGAAATTGCTAGAATTGAAGAACTTATGCATCTAGGAGAATTGGAGGATCAAGGCTATGACGATAGGTATTAAACACGATTCAGATAAATTGAGATATGATCTTGTGCAACCAGTAATGCTGGAGCAGTTAGCTAAGGCGCTGCATAATGGGGCTAAGAAGTACGGGGATCAGAACTACAAGTTCGTAGAGAACCACCGCTACGTAGCTGCATTAATGAGGCACCTGCAAGCGTACAGAAAAGGTGAAGAAGCCGATCACGATTCTGGTTTACACCCTCTTGCCCATGTAATGGCGTGTGCAGCAATTCTATTACAGAAGGAACTAGAGGCTAATCCAGGCATGAAGAAGGCACATACTCAAACAGTAATGTTTAGCGATGAAGAATTAAATGAGATGGAAGAAGAATTTTTAAAAAAAGATCTTGACATTGATCCCATTCCGTGGTAGAATAGTATTATAGAAAAAAATAAAAGTATTTCCGCAGTGGTATGCGGAGATTTAACCGGGTACTTAAACCCAAGCTTAACCAAGGAGAATTAGTATGTCAGAAAGAGTATTTAAACCATTAGATGGCGAACTTCCACCAATTACCTTTATTAGTGCAAGTAAACTAGCAAAGGAGGACTTTAAAGGGGTAGTATTGGAAGGAGAGTATAAGGGAACTATGGCTAATAAGTTCTCTCCTGATAAACCAGATTACAAATTTGAAAAAGAAGATGGTACTATTGTAGTAGTTAACCAGTCTGGTAGTTTGAACAATCAAATGAAAAAGGTCGAAGTCGGGGACTACGTGCAAATCAGTTATTTAGGTCAGAAGAAATTAACCTCAGGAGCCTTCAAGGGCAAGACCTATCACGAATTTAAGATTCTAAGAGCGTAAACGTATTGGTGTAATTAAGTGAACTAGGGGGAGCAGGTGCAATGCCTACTTCCCCTTTTTAATTTAGGAGGTTACCATGTTTACATTCCAGTGCCACTGTGAAACTGAATTGGAGATAAATAGATCTAAGTGGATTGTTTGTCCCCATTGTGGAGCCACATACACTCTTGAACTTGAGGGTGAAAAACCAATTGCTATTATTGAGATTGCTCGTCCCTACTTATACATTAACGAAAAATAATCCTTGCATTTAAATCCCACATGTAGTATACTAGAATCAACCTGGAGGTTTTCTATGATTGATCTACTATATAAATTTCTAATTAGTTGGTTAATCGGTCTGCTGGTTGTAAGTACAGCAATAGAACTTATCCCTCAAAAATGTGAAAAAGAAGTAGAGGTTGCTCAGATTTCTAATTGTAATTTTCTAGGAGATTGTGCTATTGTGGACACTAAGGGGGAATACCATACTGCAAGATACCCAATTAAGGGTCAGTTTGCATCTGTTGGTTGTGGACCGGATTTTGAACGTATATTTAAATAGAGGAGGTACTATGATAATACATGATTATGCAAGCTATCAAAGGGCATTGAAGATTGTAGGCGGTTCAAACATACTAGCATATGATATTGAGACTACTGGACTAAATACCCGATCTGATCGAGTGATTGGTTTTGGGGTTTCTAATGAACAACTAGAAACCTTCTATCTCCCATTATTGTACTGGGACGGGCAGCAGTTGCAGGAGACTCCATTCATCACTAAGGCTAGAGAGTTTCTGGAACTACTTAAACTAAAAAAGTTAATCGGACATAATTTCTACTTTGATGCAGAGGTGACTAAGAATGATCTGGGAGTCAATCTCTGGGATTCCCTACATGCAGATACAATAATCCTCAAACATACAGTAGATGAGCTACCACCCTTCGGATTGAAGCAGATTGCAGCTAAGTTGTACGGAACAGACGAGCTGGAAGAACAAAAGGCTATGAAGGAGAGTATAAAGAAGAATGGTGGTGGACCGGATGATTATTATAAAGCTGATATGGACCTCATGGCTAAATACTGTGAGCAGGATACGGCACTGACTATGAGGATTTATAAGCACTATTCTGTACTCCTAAAGAAGGAAGGTCTAGAGGACTACTTCTACGAGAAAGAGGCAATGCCCTTATATAAAAATGTTACCCGGGTTATGCAATCTAATGGAATTGATCTAGATATGCCAGTTCTAATCCAGGCTCAGATAGACATTAATGCAGATATAGCCAAGATTGAGGATGAGATTCAGGAATCAATAAAGGATTATACAAAGGGAGCATTTCAGACCTACTATCTTGAGAAAGAGTATCCGGTGAAGGCTTCCGGGGAATTTGTTCAGAAACTAATTGAGATTACTGGACTGAGCCTACCAAAGACTAAGAGTGGTAAATACTCACTAACTAAGAAAAATATAGACTCCCTAGGATCTAACACTGTAACTGAGTTCTTACGAGGTACGGGCAGATTAGATAAGGAAACTATATTAGCAGTTCAGCTTAATTTACTAAAAGACGCTAATGTAAAATATATATTTAATCTTAGTTCTAAGCACCACTTAGGTAAACTCTTTTTTCAGCATTTAAAAGAAGAATCACTATCCAAGACTCCCACTGGCAGGGATCAGGTTAATGATGATTTCCTAGATACCATGGCTGAGAAGTATGACTGGGCTAAGAAGTTGCAAACATACAATAAGCTGGTAAAAGTTAAGGGATCCTACTTTGACCGATTCCTAGATGAGCAGGAGGGTGGGAAATTCTACGCTCGCTGGTTGCAGCACGGAACTACATCTTCCCGATTTTCAGGTGATTTACAACAACTACCAAAGGCTCTGGAGTCCAATGACGTTGTGAGTAAGTACACCAATCTAATACGAAACTTATTTATTGCTGGACCTGGACATAAGTTTATTGATGCTGACTATTCCCAGCTTGAGGTGTGCGTATTTGCCCATGATTCCCGGGACCCTTCTCTAATTAGTATGATAAAAAACAAAGAAGATTTTTATAGTAAAGTTGCAATAGATGTGTTACAATTAAAAGGCTACAGTGCGGAGAAGAAGGCTGATAATTTTTTAAAGAAATTGAAACCGGAAATTAGGCAGAGTGCAAAGGGGTATAGTTTGGGTATTAGATACGGACTAGAGTCTTTTAAGTTGCACCATGATTTGAAGATCAGCCAGGAAGCGGCAGAAGAGATAATTCAGGGCTACTTTCGGGCATATCCGGAACTTAAAAAGAGAATGGATGATTTACAACAACAGGCAATGAAGACGGGAAAAGTAGTATTTGAATCGGGACGCATAAGACACTTACCAGAAGTTAAGGAATTCGTGGATACCTATGGGGAGGACATGTTAGACCCTCTTAAATTGTACACTAAATATAATGGGACTAATAAGTATATGGAAATGAAAGAATTGAGAAAACGGATTAGAAACCAGATGAATAACAGTTTAAATGCTCCGATACAGGGTTACGCATCCTCAATCCTGAATAGAGCTGCAATAGCAATAATGAAAGAGTTTACTGAAAGGGGAATGAAGAGTTATATAACTGCTGCAATACACGATGAGTTGCTCATTAGATCCCCAGAAAATGAGGCAGAAGAAGCAGCGCGGATTATGCAGTACCACATGGAGAACACTACTAAACTACTTGTTCCGCTAGAAGCGGTTCCACACATAGGGGATAAATATGGCGAAATTAAGTAGGTTAATTCTATTACTGCTCCTCACCACTAGCTGTGCTAAGATTACCCATGAGATTAAGGGTTTAAATGGCACAGATGTAACTGTAGGACCCGATTTTAAGAGTGCTGCAGCCTTCTGTGATGAACGGTATGGAGAGAAAACTGAGGAGGCTGAGCAGTGCTTCCTAGACTACAGAAATTACTATACACTAAAGCTAAGTGTGGATATGAATACTATTATTGACTTCTGTGAGCAGTACTACGCCCAGGAGAGCAATAATAAGATGCAGGCATGTGTGGACGATTTACAAAGTATGTTTAAAACCTTTCAAACCGGGAGTAAATAGTATGGACTTGCTTTTTATTTTCATTGTTGGTATAATAATAATAGCCCTTGTGCTTTCTTCGGGAGCGAATTAATGGAAAGTTTTATCTTCTTGTTTAGTTTGTATATTCTATGGTCTTTTTTTATTGATTATTTATCGGGAAACCGTTAGGAGGTGTTTATGATTGGTTCAAGTATTATTGTGGCTCTAGTGGTAATTATACTGGCATATGTAGTACTGTTCGGAGGAGTTCTGTACTTTGTCTTAAGTTCGGGAAATAATAGGGAGATAGGTATAGTTGAATTTAAATTTTTTAAAAGTGATCTAAGTTCTCTAGTAGAAATCATTGTTGATTTCCGAATCCAGGATTGGGTAGTAGGTAAAAAGATAGGATATATAATTCCACTACATATTACTGTAGAATTGTGTTTACTTCGTTACTCATTTGTGGTAGACTTAAACATGGGAAAAATAAAGGAGGTTTTATGATGGACTTATTTGTAACTGTTCTCATTGCATGGTTTATTGTGTCACACGCAGTCCTATGGGCGGGTCTAATACTACTAGTAATTGCATCTAGAAGGAGTCAAAAATGAAAAGAATCCAAATGTACTATTCTATAGACAGACAGAATCCTGTATTAGGAATGCAAATTTCAACTAATAGGAATTCATACTTAAGCTTCCGGGTTAAGAGGACTAACTGGCTACTACTAGTTCCTCTGCAAATAGGATTGGACATAAGTATACTTAAATTTTCTGTGGGAGTAGAACTTAATCTAGGAAAGTTCAGAACCATGAAGGCGGGAAAATGAAATCACCAGTTTATGCACTAGCTTTTATTCTTATTGTACTTTTTGCTAATTTAATTGGTACTGCTGGAATATTCTACATGATCTACATGATTGCCACGCACCGATAGGAGGTTTCTATGTTAGAAATACTAGGTTGGGTATCCTCGTTATTTAGCCCAGCAACTAAGATTCTAGAAAATATTCATACTAGTGATAAGGATCTTCTTACACTAAGGAATGAGCTGGCAAAGATTGAGGCTGAGGTTCAGACTAAATTGATAGGACTAGAACAGGAGAAGATCAAGTTAATGGAAGTTGAGGCTACCAGTTCTAACTGGCTAAGTGCAAGCTGGCGTCCCATTGCCTCACTAGTTGTAATTGGAATCATATTAGCTGCCTCTTTTGGACTTGCACACCCTAATGAGAAATTCTACGAACTGGCTCAGTACTTACTGGTAGGCTATGTTGGTGGACGAAGCTTAGAAAAGAGTGCAGGTGCACTGGGAACGGTGGTTAGTAAAATAGTTAAAAAATAAAGGAGTTTAAAATGGAAAATCTATCTCTACAAGACTGGATCGTACTGGTAGTGACTGTGTCTGCTGGAATTGGGGTGTTTATCTACATTGTTAAAAAAGACCTAGGAAGAAAGGAGTAATTATGTACTTCGATTCTAATGGACTTCTTGGACCAACAATTAATGAGGAATATTCGGAGAATGGAGTACTATTCACACTCGAGTACATCATGCTAGCAGAAGAATTGTTGAATAAAAAAGGATCCTTAGATGCTGAGACTACTCATAACTACCTCATGGCTAAGAATAAACTAAGTGCGGCAATAATGGGGAGTAGAAATCCGGAGGGTTATTACGCATTTCCAGACAGTGTTCACCACATGGCTCCCGAGGATCAATTTGCCTCCCATGATAATTTGACTGCTATGATTAGTCACTCCTACCGGGAAGATTTAGGGGATACTGAGAGAATCTGGAAATACAATAAGTTCAGTAGACCGGGGTTAGATGCGAATGGGAAGTCCGAACGAGTTCCATTGCATCCTAGAGACGTGATCTACTACGGGGCATTAAATGGAAATGTGATTGCTAGACTATTTCTTCCTCTTTTCTTTATTATAACATTAGTGTCTATGGTAGGAGATGGAACCTCGGGTAAACTACTCAGCTTTGTACGGGTTAAAACCTTGCGCTGGACGTGGACTTATGGTATAATTACGTATATGCTACGGTTTACCAACACTAAGACTTGGAGACACGTATTTGCAGAGTACTTTAAGGAGCCGAATCATCCGAATAATATTTTAGCTGCTCAAATTTGGAAGGACTAAAAATGGAAATTGTAATTAGCCAGGAAGTGTATGATAGATGTGTGAAGTTTGCAGAAGAGCGCATTGCAGGTAGTGCTGGCTTATACGCTTACCGGGGAGAAGCCAATAAGGAGAAGATGGTTGAGGATTGCATTATTGGAACCCTGGGTGAGTTTGGGGCTTACGAGTACCTAAAATCAAAAGGTATAAGTATAAGTGAACCCGATCTCACAATCTACGAGAATAAGAAGAAGAGCTTTGCCGCAGATCTGCTTAATCAGGACTTAAAGATCCACGTGAAGTCCCAGTCTGCTAAATCACACAAACGTTATGGTGCTTCATGGTTACTCCAGCGCCGGGACCGGGTGGTTCAAAACCCAGATTCCAATGAGTACTTCATATTCACTAAAGTAGAGGGTCTTGTGGTAACAATAATGGGGGTATGTAGGATTAAGGATATTACAGATGCAGAATTGTGGGGAGAGTGTAAAGTCCCCTGCTACCGACACTCCAAAGTAGCCCTGTATTTAGACGACTTGAATGAGTTGGATCTAGCAGCTTTATAGGGGATTTATTGAGACAGTAATGTCAATATAGTGTTTTTCATTCTCCGAAATAATCTTCTCACTGACCATCTTTGTTAAAAATCTATCATCACAATTTAAATTCTCAAATTCATCAAAGAATTTTCCAAGGAATAGAACATCTACAATAGATTTTTCTCCATTAGTAATATCAATAGTCTTAGCACTAATTTCCCCTTTCTTGTTTAGAAACTTGGTACGGGGATAGGCAAATTTAAGTTCAATTCCATAAGTGTGCTTAGAGCTATCGAAGTGCTCTCTTAGGTATTTTAATTTTGATAGAATATGTTCCTGATTTAACTGGTGCAAGGCTTCAATAGTCCACTGCTTAGCTGCAGTAGATTTAAACTGACGATTGCCAGTATAAAAACTATTGATTGAAATTGGTGGTATGTATACCCGGAATGACTGTTTCATACCCTATGTAAATCTGTTATGGTCGGGAGTAGTCGTAGTATACGGAAATAACATCGTCCACGAGAAGGACTTCGGGAAAAGTTATAGTAGTGCCTACAAGCGTGTAATTGGTGCTAAATTCGCCATTGAAGTATAATTGCAGAGAACCAGTCAGAGGGATGTGAGCTAGGCTAATTTCGGCTGATTCTGGCACTATTTCGGACATCTCTCCAAATACACTAATGGGGATAGAAGCCAGGGTGGATTCAAGAGTGGCTACTTCAGACTGTAAAGTAGCTACGTCGGATTCTAGGGCAGCAATTCTAGACTGCAAAGAGCTTATATTACTCTTATTGGTTGTATTGTCCGATTCTAGGCTTGAAGTACGAGATTTTACAGCAGCCACTTCGCTAGTTCGGGCGCCTACTTCCGCATTAATGGTGTTGTTTAATACCCTACCCTGGTTAGCAGATAGCGGCTTAGTAGTACAGGTAGAATCTAGTACATCCACAGGTAGTTCAATACTAGCCACAAGAGCCACAGTATTTATCTCATTATTGCACCCTTTATGACCTACGTCTGACATAGGTACCTCTAGGATTTAAATTTAAGAATAGTGGCAATAATGGTGGTAAGTAGGGCTACTATGCCAATTAACTTTCCGGCTCCCATTATCTGGTTCATGTGAGCTTTTAGAGGCACAAGAGCCTCTTCAAGTAGTTCCGTGCGTTTTATGTGGGTTTCTAGAGAAACATTCTGGCGGGCAAGAGTTACATCAATATTATCTAGACGGGAATCTAGTTTTTCAAGTTGTTGGTCTAATTTATCGAAACGATCCTTGTACGAGTTTGCCATAAAATTCCTTTTATTTAGCCTTCTTCTTTCTTAGTTCTGGATGGGTCTCAAGGGCTTTAAAAAACTGGACCTGCTTCTCACGTTTCTCAGCCTCTTGTTTAGTAGCATGTTCACTAAGTTTTTTAGTACCCTCTTTGTTATATAGAACCCATTTAGAATCTTCATGTTTTATCATACTTTATACCACTTACCATTACAGAGTAGTTTTAAACACTCATAGGGAGTTTTTATAATGTAATTAGTCTCTCCGTCTATTGTAAATCCGTTATTACACTGCACAGTAATATTACGAGTTGCAGCTAAACCATTGGAATCTTTAATAGTATAAGTAACTCCTCTAAGATTAGAGCTAATATCAGGTAATGTAATAGTAATGGCGGCGGCATTGGTCACGGATACGAACACACCACCGGAGTAGACACTAAGGGTGGAAGTGGTTGAAATCTCTATGTATTCTTCAGCAACCTGGCTAGAGACTATGGGGCTGGCGCCGATTCTAATTTCTACATCAGACACGGGAACCTCCTAGGCTATATGCCATTTATTTACATTATTGCACACAAGAGTTATACTTTCGTAATTAGAAGTCAATGAAATTGTCAATTTATCATCAATTGTGTCACCGGAAGCAGCATTAATCACAATAGGGTTAACCCGGGAAAGTCCATTTACATCTTTAACTGTGTATTTAACTCCCTTGAATACATTACTAGCTTTTGGTAGCGTAATAGTTAAGGGAGTAGAGGCATCTGCAGCTACGAATAAACCTGCTTTAATAATATCTAAGGTTGTACTGTTCTGAACAATTGAATAATCTCCAGCAATAGCAGATACAGCTCCCTCAACAGAGACTACTACTTCTCCAGTCTCGGAAAGGGAACCACTAATCTTAACCTGGTTCTGGGAAATACTGCCGGAGGCAATCTGGGATCCACTTATAACTGGCATATCTAGTACTCCTTTAATCGGTCAATTTGAATACTAATACCAGAAAGCCACTGATCCCCATCGCCGATTTGAATGGAACCTGTAACTATCTGGGAAATTAAATCATCACTAGATGCAAGTGCAAGTCTCTTAGTATCGGGAATTATATAAATTTCTCCCGGACTTAAAATTACATCCGCAACTGTTATATCTGTACTTAAGTTATTTTTAATTTTACATATTGAAAAAGCCATATTAGACCTCGATAAATGTTAAAATTACATTTGGTATGTTTATTGAGGGACCTGCGGTATTTATTCTCTTAATTAGAAATGCATATTTATTTGCAGGATTAATTAGGTAGTTCAGACTACTCGCATCAAACTTCCAAGCTCGACCAAGTCCACATACTTCTGATGCTTGAGTACTACTTACTGTCCAGGCTACGGAGTCTGTAGTAGTAATATCAGCTGTTGTACTAAAATCATTATAGATTGCAGATATGGAGACTACCAGATTATCTTTAGTAGTCCCCACATTTGCATTAGAAAAAGAAATTAAACTAAGTTTGTAAGACAAAGAGGGGACCCAAGGTGATTTGTTACTAACCACATTGGCATCCCCAAAACATAACCAGTTATTATTGGCTGTACCGCCAGAAATGAGATTGAGAGTAAGTTGGTTCTTAATAGGCACGGCACTGGCAGTAAGGTTAACATCGGCGTTTAGAATTGATCCGTCGAGAATATTTTTACCTGTAATCTGAGTGCGTGCCATATTAAGTCCCAGTTAAAAATTAAGGTTGGTATTTATAATCTACAACAACTACATCCGCAGCATCTAGGTTAAACGTGAAATTGATTACTGAACCAGAAACGGTGTAATCATTTGACGCACCCTGTCGTTGGCGTAGACCATTTAAATAAACTTTTAAAGAAGTAGCAATTGGAGCGTGGATAAGAGCGGCTAATGCACTTGCACCACCTGTAACTGCAGGAGCTTCCTCAACTACTTCAATTGGTTGAGCAGCAATAGATGCACTAATAGCAGCCTCAGCAGCCTGGGCTCGTGAAACCTCAGCAGCAATTGCAGCAGCATTGGCATTATCAGCAGCTAAGCGAGCAGCAGCTTCTGAATCAATATTAGCTTGTAGTGCAGTATCGGCAGCAGCTCTGCTAGCAGCCTCAGTATTGATGTTAGTTTGTAGAGTTGTATCAGCAGTCTGACGAGCAGAGATTTCAGAGGTTATATTCTCATTAATGGTAACATCAGCAGCCTGGCGAGCGGAAACCTCAGCGGCAATAGATGTACTTACTGCATCAAAGGCGTTTGAACGAGCAGTAGCCTCTGCATCAACTGCGGCTTGTAGAGCAGTATCAGCATTAGCTCTCGAAACTGCCTCAGCAGCAATATTGGCTTGTACAGTTGCATCAGCAGATTGTCGGTTAGCAATCTCAGCATTAAGAGCGGTAGTTAGTGCGCTATCTGCAGCAGCTCTAGCAGAAGCTTCACTGTCAATGTTAGTTTGCAATGCAGCATCAGCAGCAACTCGGGCATCATGTTCAGTAACTACTGCAGCAGCATTAACGGCATCAGCAGCACTTCGGGCACTGGCTTCTGCATCAATATTTGATTGTAGATTTGCATCAGCAGCACTTCGGGCAGAAGCTTCAGCACTTACTGCACTTGCTCTATCAGCGGCTTCTGAATCAATAAGGGCTTTTAAGGCTTTACCCTGTTTAGCAGATAAAACTTTCTGAGCATCGTCGGAACTTAGGCTATCAACAATGTGGGCAAGTCTTAAAATATCCGCAGCTTCTGTATTGTCAATTTTATCAATATCAGCACCGACAAATGCACCAATGGCTGAATCTTTATTGATAATGACCATATCGCCTACGGCTAATTCAATTCCATCTACAACACCGGCAACAGAAACCTTGTAGAAATCTCCCTTACTATTGGCTTGTGATGCAAAAGAGGCATTAGAAGCATCTAGAAGACCTTTGTAATCTAGACCGGCAGAAAGGGAAGCAGCAAGTGCATCTAACTGGGCTTTGTTCACTGCGTCATTTGCATTTACCCCGGCTTTTAAACCAGTAATGGTGGCATTGTTGTTACCACCTGTGACGTTCCAGTCCTGACCTTTTAAGAAATCTTGTTCGAGTTTACTCAGATCAAT
>JACCEE010309878.1_pt1 | contig 17654 bp, 13 predicted proteins | sample 7449931 | NCBI WGS metagenome assembly JACCEE01 (sample SAMN15323457, study PRJNA562643) | freshwater metagenome | isolation source: river surface water | place: USA:Blue River Watershed | collected 2017-08-19 | reverse complement strand
CAATAACTCCAAGTTTTAAGTTGACACCAGTACCAGTAGTTTTCATTTCACTATTTAGTGTATAGTTATTAAAATAGGGATTGGTATTATTGATATCGGATTCAGTATAGGTTGAGTACTCATAGTAGTTAATAAACGGAATACCTACAGAAGCTCCAAGATATAGTAAATCATCATAGTTACCTGACACTGATAAGCTGACTTCATTTTGGTACCCTTCCGTGAGAAGAGTCTTCGTTTGTTGCACATTTCCATTAGGCATATCAACAAACCAGCATGTGTCAGGTTCGTAAAAGAAGAGCAAGTTAGCGTCAGCTGCCAGAGATTCCGGCCCATTATCCCCTATTGTGCCGTCCTTATAATTTTTATTAGCATAATCCCTATAGCTAGTCAGAAGAGAGTTTTGAGTATTATATCCCGAGAAGTACATCCGGTTATGAAAAGACTGCAATCTATTCATACCAACGCCAAACTGTACACTTTTCCACCCGCCGGTACCCAATCTATCGGGGATGATCGTTGTAAGAACGGCACCCACATTAGCGATTGAGAAGTTATATTTATCGTCACTGGCAATCTTCCCCAGGTAATCAGCCTCAATAGAGCCATGAGTGAAGAGTGGACTAACCATGATCTCTGATGTTCTGTATACACCTAGTCCGGCGGGGTTAATTGATATAGAGGAGAAGTCGCCACCTAAGGCTCCGAAGGCTCCCCCCATAGACACCGCACGTGCAGTAGTTCCAAATCCTATATTAGAGTATCTAAGAGCTTCTGAAGCAGTCTGACCGAAGGCAGACACACTGAACAGAACCAACATCACCATTGAAACAATCCTATTCATAGTAAGCTAGATTAAAAGTTCAATTATTACTTAATAGAAACCGAGAGATTAACGACGTCTACCGCCGGAGTTACCACTTGAGGAGCCTGAAGAGCCACTTCCAGAGCTTCTGGATGGGGTATAAGAGGGAGAACTACCGCCAGAGTTTCCTGACCTGGTTGGAGCAGAGTAGTTTTGCGATGGAGAAGAAGGGGGAGTATAGGTTCTACTGTTACTACCATTTTCAGATCGTCTAGTCGGCACATCATAGCTTCTTCTTTGCCCTGATGACTGCTCCCGTTGGATCTGTCTATCAGAATTAGTTGGGGCAGTATAGGTTCTTTGAGAGTTACCGGGATTAACAAACTCATCACTTGATCTGGTTCTACTTTGATTGGGAGTTCTATAATCGCGAGCGGGACGACTATTATTCATTCTTTGATGGTTGTCGTCACCATTTGAACCATTTCCGCCGGCATTATTGACTCTCGAGTATCGGCTATAGTCATATCCTTCAGGTCTAGCGTATCTTCTTTGAGAAGAAGCAGAGCGAGCATCATTATTATCTACAGGTCGGGTGATTGCGGTATTACCAGAACCATTTTGTTCCACCTCATTGGACTGAGGTTCGACTCGACCGAGATTAGAAGCGGAGGCTCTGCGGCTATTTAGATCATTATTAGCAGGCGTAGGGTTGGTAGGGTTTTGCGTATTTGTAGGAGAGGTAAGATTTTTATCTCCTGAGGCTTGAGCACGTCTGTTATTAAGAGTAGTTCCTGTCACAGTGCCACCAACGACTCCGGTTCCTGAATTGTTACCACCGTTTATCGGTCGGGTGGTTGCAGAGCCGCCACCGGCAACCTCTGCACGGCGATTATTAACATTATTAAGAGAGCCTTCACGACGACCATTTGACCCATTTAAGTTACTCGAGCCACGATTAGCTCTTGGACCCCATGCGATATCATCATAGTGTATTCCACCGCCATGATGATAGTGGTGATCCCACCAACCATCCATGTAACCATTCCAATATACACCATACCAAGGGTAACCCCAGCCATAATACGGAGAACTCCATCCAAAGCCAATTGAGCCCCAACCCCAGTTCCAGCCTATTCCAACACCATAGCCAGGACCCCAGTATGATGAGCCCCAATACCCGGTGTAGATTGAAGTTCCCCATGTATAAGGATTATTGGTATACCAATAGAGATCGGTATAATAATCGTCATAATAGGAATTAAAAGGAAGAGGGTTATGGAATCGACGTATTCTGGCAGAATATTCATAATCATAGTAATCATCAGGGTTATATCCACTTTCAGCAGAGTTGGAAGCCAATTGAGTACTATCCTCAGAATAGTCATTATTTATCTGATTGGAAGACTGTTCAGAATACTTTCGTTGCTGATCGGCAAAAGACCGGTTATCTTGAGAAGAGGCTGCTTCTTTATACGTATTAGTACTTCTTTTCCCACCTGAGTTATCAGGACTCTGAATGACCACTTCCTCGACAGGTTTGGTTTCAACCCTTGATGGGTTGTAATAGACGTCATCGTAAGCATTCCCTGCCATGTAAGCATTCGTACAGGAAGCAGAAAGAAAGGCTAGGGCAACGATAGAGAAAAATACATTAGTTTTCATTTTACAGTCCTCCTGGTTTTAGGAACGTGCGTTCAAGTTTCTGTGTGTAGCTAATCCATTTTTTTGAGAAGATCTTATCACAGCAGCTTATATTGAACCATTACCACAGATTTGCTAACTTTGTGAATCTTTTGCATATCTAAGCAAAGGTGCAATTTTTCTTAGAATTTATCCAAAATTCATACCACAAAATAGAATGGCTAAGAATTTTTCTTCAAGATCAGAGAACTACTCTCAATGGTACAACGACTTAGTAATCAAAGCTGATTTAGCTGAGAACTCAGCAGTAAGGGGTTGCATGGTAATAAAACCTTATGGCTATGCCATTTGGGAGAAGATGCAACAAGTATTAGATTCAAAGTTTAAGGAAACGGGGCATGAGAATGCTTATTTTCCATTATTCATTCCAAAGTCGTTCTTCAGCAAGGAAGCTAGCCACGTTGAAGGTTTTGCCAAAGAATGTGCTGTTGTAACCCATTATAGGCTCAAGAACTCTCCCGATGGGAAAGGGGTAATTGTTGATCCTGAGGCCAAGCTTGAGGAGGAATTAATTGTCAGGCCCACTTCTGAAACCATCATATGGGACACCTATCGTAACTGGATTCAATCTTATCGTGATCTGCCAATTCTTATAAACCAGTGGGCTAACGTAGTAAGATGGGAGATGAGGACACGTCTTTTCTTGCGTACGGCTGAGTTTTTATGGCAGGAAGGACACACGGCACATGCGACAGCCGAAGAGGCTTTAGCAGAAGCCAGACAGATGTTAGATGTCTATGCTGATTTTGCAGAGAATTGGATGGCGGTACCCGTGCGTAAGGGGGTTAAGTCTCCTAACGAAAGGTTTGCCGGTGCTGTTGAAACCTTCTGTATTGAGGCCATGATGCAGGATGGCAAAGCCTTGCAGGCTGGTACCAGCCACTTCCTAGGTCAAAATTTCGCAAAAGCCTTCGACGTTAAGTTCCTCAACAAACAGAACCAGCTTGATTACGTTTGGGCCACCTCATGGGGCGTCTCTACCCGATTAATGGGAGCTCTAATCATGTGTCATTCTGATGACAATGGGCTCGTTCTTCCTCCTCGCCTCGCCCCTACTCAAGTGGCTATTATTCCTATCTTCAGAAAAGAAGAGCAGCTAGCAATCATCGATGAGGCCGTAAAACCTATCATAGCTGCCTTACGTAAAAAAGGAATTTCTGTTAAATATGACAACCGTGACGGATTGACCCCGGGATGGAAGTTCAATGAGTATGAGTTTAAGGGCGTTCCCGTTCGCATCGCCATAGGCCCTCGCGATCTTGAGAACGGAACCGCCGAGGTGGCTCGTCGCGACAATCTAACCAAGGAAGTCATTGCCCTCGATGGCATTGAAGATTATATTGCCAACCTCCTAGAAGAGATCCAAGCTAATCTATTTAACAAAGCAGCCAAATTCCGCGATGAAAGTACCCGTGTTGTAAATACCTGGGAGGAATTTGAAGCTGCCCTCGACCAAGGAGGATTTGTTGCCGCCCATTGGGATGGTACGCCTGAGACAGAACAAAAAATCAAGGAGATGACCAAAGCAACGATCCGCTTTATCCCCATCAATCCTGAACCCGAAGAAGGCAAGTGTATCCTTACCGGAAACCCCTCGCCTCACCGGGTATTCTTCGCAAGAGCTTACTAATATTTTCCGGCGCCGAGATACAAAATCGGCGCCGGATTCGTTTATTCGAAATGACACCCAGTAAATCAAAAAACCGCGTCGTACTGGCCGTTACTAATGATCTTATAAGCGACCAAAGACTAGAAAAAGTCTGTGCTACTCTGCTTTCTTTAGGATTCTCCCCCCTTCTTATTGGCAGAAAAAGAAGAACAAGTCCTGAACTTCCCCGAAAAGAGTGGCGCACTCATCGAATGTGCCTCCTGTTTGAGAAAGGCCCCCTATTCTATGCCGAATATAACCTTCGTCTCTTCCTCTGGCTACTTTTTCACAGGGCAGATCTCATCGTTGCCAATGATCTTGATACCCTTCCCGCTTGCTTCCTAGCCTCCCTCCTCAAAAGAAAACCGATTGTATATGATTCTCACGAATTTTATACCGAGACTCCTGAATTAATCCATAGACCCTTCACCCGTAATATCTGGCTTAGCATCGAAAAAAGCATCTTCCCAAAGTTAGATCGAATCATTACCGTTAATAAAAGCATTGCTCAGGAATACAAGATACGTTATGGCAAGGAGCTGTATATTATTAAAAACCTCCCCAGAAAGCTCATAACCCGCTCGCTTCCCAGTCCGGCAAAAAAACCAGATGGTAAAAAAGTTATCTTATTGCAAGGAGCCGGCATTAATATCGATCGAGGGGCAGAGGAGTTAGTACAGGCGATGCAATACTTACCCAACGTAATGCTTTGGATCATTGGCTCAGGTGATGTTATGGATATTCTGAAAGAGTTGATAATAAAGCATCATTTGGAGGATAGAATTACCATTTTCGGAAGAGTCGCTTATGAGGAGCTAACCGCGTATACACTCGCCGCCGACCTTGGGATATCTATTGATAAAGACACTAACCCTAATTACCGTTTCAGCCTGCCCAATAAACTATTTGACTATATCAGATGTCAAACCCCGGTTTTAGTCTCACGCTTACCTGAAATAGCCCAAATTGTGGAGCAATACAACGTTGGAGAGTTTATTGACTCGCATGACCCGAAGCATATAGCTGACAGGATAAACACCTTGCTCAGCAATGAGCAAAAGATGAGCCAATATAAAAACAACTGTTCCATTGCCTCTGAGGAGTTGACCTGGGAACATCAAACAGACACAATGAAAGAGATCTATCTGCCATTTCTAAAAGACTAATCATTTTCATGGATACACAAAGAAAAAAGCATCTTCATATTATCTCCTTTGATATCCCTTTTCCTGCAAACTATGGAGGTGTTATTGATGTCTTTCACAAAATCAGGTCTCTTTCATCTTTGGGAATAGAGATAACCCTTCACTGTTACCAATATGGAAGAAAACCAAGCAGTGAACTAGAGGCTCTCTGTAGGAAGGTATACTACTATCCTCGTTCATCTTCTCCCGGAAATCTCTTTTCAAAATTGCCCTTTATTGTAAAGTCGAGGCAATCAACCAGTCTGTTAAAGAACCTTCTCAATGATGATGATCCAATCCTTTTTGAGGGGTTGCACTCCTGTGCTTTTTTAGACCACCCCTTATTAAAAGAGAGAGTTAAAGTTTATCGGGAGAGTAACATTGAGCATGAGTATTACCAACATCTAGCGAAGGCAGAGAGCAATTTATCAAAAAAACTCTTCTTTTTACTAGAGGCCTGGAAACTACAACGCTTCGAACCAATCTTAAAGCATGCCGATCTTATCTTGACAGTATCAGAATCAGACAACCAGCAGTTAGCCTCACGCTATGGAGGGCAAAAATGCTACCATATTCCTAGCTTTCATGGCCATGATAGCGTCACTGCAAAAGAAGGGTTAGGTTCCTATTGCCTTTATCAGGGGAAGCTCTCTGTACCAGAAAATGCCATCGCGGCTGAATACTTAATCACGGAAGTTTTTGCGGAATCCAATATACCCTTTATCATCGCCGGGATGGATCCATCGGAGCGATTAAAACAGTTGACCGAAACCTTCGCGAACATAACTCTCATACCAAACCCTGACGATAGTACCATGCAGCAATTGACTTCTGAAGCAGGAGTACATGTGATGGTAACCTTTCAAGCCACCGGATTAAAGTTAAAGTTACTAAACACCCTCTATTCCGGACGGCATTGTTTGGTAAATCAAAATATGGTTGAAGGAACCTGGCTGGCTAATCTCTGCCATATAGAGAACGATCCATTGAAACTAAGAGATCGTGCGGCGAGCCTTTTAGAAACACCCTTCACAACGGAAGATATTAACCAAAGAGAGGTAGGATTAATGCCATATAATAATATGGAAAAGAGAAGACGAATAATCGATTTAATCTGGAGAAGAGAGACAGGAATGAATTAATCTAAGGGATTCTGACGAATACCAGGATCTTCGGAAAGCGGTTTTTCGTTTTCCTGTTCTATTGAATCTGACTCCAATGGATCTATTGGATCATCGAGGATCGTTTCATCAATTGTATCAGGATTGCTCATAGGCTCAACAGGTGTTAGTCCAGGATTAGACGGCATAAATACGGTCACCTCCTCAATTACACGAGCATCTTCGACACGGATCACACGGGCAGGAAATTTCCGGATTAGGTTATAGTTATGGGTTGCCATCAAGACAGCAGATCCTTGGTGGCTAATCTCGAAGAGGAGAGACATGATACCAGCCGAGGTATCGGGGTCAAGGTTACCTGTTGGTTCATCGGCTAAGATCAAGACAGGGTTATTAATCAAAGCACGAGCAATAGCTACCCTCTGCTGCTCACCTCCTGAGAGTTGATGCGGGAGCTTATAGCCTTTATTTTGAAGGCCCACTTGACGAAGCACCTCTTCGGCTCTAAATTTCATCTTTGTTTTATCAGTCCAGCCGGTTGCCATCATAATAAAGAGAAGATTATCAGTAACACTTCTATCGGCAAGAAGCTGAAAATCCTGAAAGACAATACCCAGTTTGCGACGAAGAGGTGGGATATCCTTTCTTCTAATATCGGCCAAAGAATAGTCAGCAACATAAGCCAGCCCCTCCTTAAGAGGGAGTTCTGCATACAAAGTTTTCATCAGGCTTGACTTACCACTACCAGTTTTACCAATCAGATAGGCAAACTCTCCTGATTGCATCGTTAAAGTGACATTCTTCAAGATAAGGATGTCCCGTTGATAAACAGATGCCTTTTCTAAATGCAGTATTGGCTTATTCATAGTGCTGTCTTAAACCGGCCATATAGCCTATATTGCAAAGTTAACGATTCAGCGTTTAATTCACCCTAAAGGGGGTAATAAAAAAGGGGTTCTGAATCATCAGAACCCCTTCCAAATTATAGGAGATACTTTATTTTACCAGCCCTGAGAAGCCCATAAAAGCGAGAGAGAGTAATCCTGCGATAAGCAAGGACATAGGAAATCCTTTCATGGCCTTAGGATAACCTGTCAACTCCATCTGTTCGCGTATACCTGCCATAAGAATCATAGCTAAAGTGAAACCAGCCCCAATAGCAGCTGCATAAACCACACTTAGAACCATCGAATATTGCTTTTGGATAGCCAATAATGCGATACCTAATACAGCGCAGTTGGTGGTAATCAATGGCAAATAGATACCTAAGGCTTGATACAGAGAGGGAACAGCCTTCTTTAAGATGATCTCAACCACCTGTACCAAGGCGGCTATAACAAAGATAAAGCTGATGGTCTGCATGAATTCGATTCCTAAAGGAACCAAAACAAAGTTATAAATCAAATAGGTAACCAAGTTTGCCAATGCCATAACAAAGATTACGGCGGCTCCCATACCTAATGAGGTGGATACCTTTCCCGAGACCCCTAAGAAAGGACAGATCCCAAGAAACTGCGCTAATACAACGTTATTGACGAAAAGCGCTAATATGATAATACTGATAAATTCCATAGCTCTTCCGATTAGATATTGTATTTAGCTTTAACTCTATTCATAATGGCAATCATGTAGCCATAGGTAATAAAGGCACCCGGAGGCAGGATAAAGATCAAGATAGTCTGTGCACTATCGCTAAGCAGTTTAATTTCAAAGAGCGAGCCATTACCAAGCAGCTCACGAACAAGTGAGAGAAGGGTTATCGCCATGGTGAATCCAAGCCCCATTCCTAAACCATCGAGAATTGCTGGAACCACTTTGTTCTTCTGAGCGAACGCTTCTGCCCGACCTAAGATGATACAGTTCACAACAATCAAAGGGATAAAGATACCGAGTGTTTTATAGAGATCCGGGACATAGGCTTTCATCACCATATCTATGATCGTCACGAAAGTAGCGATCACCACAATAAATGCTGCAATACGAACCTTATCTGGAATAAAGTTCTTTAACATTGCAATAAACATGTTAGAAAACAAAAGCACAAAGGTGGTAGCGGCACCCATGCCCAAACCGTTAATCCCAGAGGTAGTAACCGCAAGGGTAGGACAGGTACCAAGAACCAACACAAAAGTGGGGTTCTCCTTAATTAGTCCGTTGGTAAAATACTTCAGATTTTTCATTATTCAGCACCTCCTTTCCCGGCCAGTGTATCGGCCGATGCCCCCATCTTTTTGACCAGATCGTAGGCCTTTTGCATCGCATCGCAGTAGGCTCTTGATGAAATAGTAGCAGCTGTGATAGCATCAACCTCACCTCCATCTTTCTTAACGATCATCTTATAAGAGTTAGGGTTCTTACCTAAAAACTGATTCTTAAATTTATCCTCTTTCATTTTAGAACCTAGGCCAGGGGTCTCTTTCTGCTCCAATACACTTACGTTATTGATTGATCCATCAACTTTAAAGCCGGCCATAAGGTCAAAGCGACCAGAGAATCCTTTCTCAGTATATGTTTTAACAGCAAACCCTACAATCTGTCCATTAAGCGTACCCGTGTAGATGGTTAACCCATCTACCTCCTGCTTAGTCGTTAATGGATCGTTGTCGAATGGAGGGAGTACCTCTTTAACAGCGGCAACCTCTTTGGCCTTGTTAGCCTCTTCGATGGGTCCCTTGGTAAGATTATATACCATCCCCAGAGCTCCCGACATCACCAATGATATAAGAGCTAAAGAGAGAACCATGTTCTTTAAATTCGATTCTAATTTCTCTGCCATCTCTTCTATTTTTTAACGACACCGAAGCGTCCGGGTTTAAAAGCTTTATTTAATAGTGGCACCACTGCATTCATAATCAGAATCGCAAAGGAGACCCCTTCCGGATAGGCTCCAAAAAGACGAATCAATATGGTGATCACCCCACAACCCACCCCAAAGAGGAGCATGCCGGTAACCGACATAGGTGAAGTGACCATATCTGTAGCCATGTATAGTGCGCCTAACATTAATCCTCCCGTAATTAAATGGAATAATGGATCCATATAATGATCGGGATTTACCAAATGCATGATCCCTGCAAAAACTAAGGCACTCCCAATAAATGCAACAGGGATATGCCAAGTGATAATCTTCTTGTAAAGCAGGTATAACCCACCTAAAAGCAAGGCCAATGCTGAAACCTCGCCTATCGAACCACCCATATTACCCATCGCCAGATTGATATAGTCGGGCAACTGATTCATTAATGAATCCATGCTTTCCCCCTTCTTTAATCCTTCCGATACAAGGCCTAAAGGGGTAGGACCGGTTATGGCATCCGAAAGAGACATACTCAGCTCGGTAGGTTTAGGCCAGGAAGTCATCTGAACCGGAAAAGAGATCAACATAAAAACACGACCTACCAAAGCAGGGTTGAACGGGTTCTTTCCTAATCCCCCAAAAGACATCTTAGCAATACCAATAGAAACCATTGCACCAATGACAATCATCCATATCGGAAGATTTGAAGGAACATTAAAGGCCAGAAGCAACCCGGTGAGAGCGGCAGAACCATCGGTAACCGATGGCTTCTCCTTCATTATAAAGCGCTGGATCAAATATTCTACTGCCACACAACTTAAAATAGAGACCAAAGTCAATATTATGGCAGGCAGTCCGAAGAAATAAAAAGAAACCAGTGCGGCCGGAATCAGGGAGATCATCACCCCTGTCATGATCTTCTGTACAGAGTCATCTGTATGAACGTGAGGGGATCCGCTGATAGTAAGCATACTCATATCTTACGGCTGATTTATTCGTTAATATCTTTATTGTACTTATTTTCTACTACGCATGATTTTGCCAGTCTCAGACTTGCCTAATCTCACATAGTCAAGCAGAGGACGACCGGCAGGACAGATATACTGGCAAGAACCACACTCGATACAATCCATGATGGCATGAGATTCGGTAATATCATACATCTTCTTACTTGAAGCCATGGCTAAGAGGTAAGGTTCAAGACCCATCGGACAAACCCTTGTGCAGCGGCCACAGCGAATACAGGGTTCTATCGCCACACGCTCCACTCCTTCCTCCAAAACAAGAATACCTGAGGTTCCCTTCACCATGGGAATATCGGAAGTAGTTACCGCTTTACCCATCATTGGGCCACCACTGATGATCTTTGCCTCATGATCGGCATTATATCCACAGTAGGAGAGCAGATCGGCGATTGAGGTTCCTATTCTAGCCAGGAAGTTACCTGGTGTTTTGAGCCCCTTTCCAGTTATTGTAACCACTCGTTCTATGAGTGGCTTATTCTTTTGAACCGCTTCATATACGGCAAAGGCAGTTCCGACATTATTCACTACACAACCCACTGACAGAGGAAGCTTCCCTGAAGGAACCTCTCGTTGGGTTAGAGCCTTAATCAGTTGTTTTTCTCCTCCCTGCGGGTACTTAACCTTTAGCGCATGAACCTCAACACCCGGATACTCCCGTGCTACATTCGTCAACAGTTCAATGGCATCAAGCTTATTGGCTTCGATACCTACTAACGCCTTGGAGGCTCCGGTGGCTTTCATCAAAAGCTGAATACCAATCATAATCTCATGGGGGCGCTCTAACATCAATCGATGATCAGAGGTAAGGTAAGGCTCACACTCCACCCCGTTAATAATAACATATTCTATCTTTTGACCTTCAGGAACCATCAGTTTCACTTGTGACGGAAACGTCGCTCCGCCCAAACCAACGATCCCCATTTCGGTTACCTTCCTGATAATCTCCTCTTTGGTTGCTTTTATCTCGGAGACAAGAGTAGCAGTGGTATCAATACCTTCCAGCCATTCATCCCCTTTTGTTTCAATAAACACAGCCGGCTTACGATATCCACTGGCATCAACACACTCTTCGATCTTCGTAACGATACCCGAGACAGGTGCGTGGATAAAGGAAGAGATAAAACCCTCTTGGCGGGCAATCACTTGACCCACTTTAACCTCATCTCCTTTGTTAACAATGGCCACCGATGCCACACCGAGATTCTGATGTAGCATGACCCTTGCTGTTGAAGGAACAGGAAAAGACTTTATAGCCTCCTGAGCTGTAATCTTATTTTCTGGAGGATGAACCCCTCCTATTTTAAAAGTCTTCAATCTCACTTTGCTATGCTTTTAGGTGATTGACTACAATTATTACTTCAATTAATTCTCGACCGCTTCGGTTGCTTCAGCCGATTTTGCCTTTACAGGAAAATTCAACTCGTGGATTGCTCCTGTTGGACATTCGGCCACGCACTTCCTACAGAGACGGCACTTGGTATCATCGATATAAGCAATGTTATTCTGAAGAGTAATGGCTTCAAACGGACAAATCTTTACACACTTGCCACAGCCAATACAAGCCACTTCACAATTCTTCTTAGAGACAGCACCCTTTTCCGTATTAACACAACTAACAAAGATTCGGCGATCCTTAGGGCCACGCTTTCTGAGCTCAATGATATTTCTAGGACAAGCTTTTACACAAGCCCCACACGCCACGCACTCATCATTCACAACGGGCAAACCAGTGGTCTCATCCATGTGAATCGCATCGAACGGGCATGAAGTAACACAATCGCCATTACCCAAGCAGCCATTCTTACAGCCCCCTTCTCCTGCAAAGAGAGTAGCCGCTGATGCACAACTCTGTGCACCATCATAATTTACCTTCTGAGGTGAATGAATCTTACCGCCATTGCATCTTACAACCGCAATCTGGGGCTCACTAACCTGGGCTTCCAGTCCTAAAACAGCAGCCACTTTTGCCATCACTTCAGCACCACCCGGCGGACAATTCATTCCTTCGAGTGAGCCTTTCTGTACAACTGCCTCCGCAAAATTGCGACAACCGGCATAACCACACCCCCCACAGTTAGCTCCTGCCAAAAACTCAGCTACCTGATCTATCCGGGGATCTTCTATTACCTTAAACTTCTGGGCAACGAAGTAGAGTACCACTGCCGCGGTTATGCCTAAACCGGCCATGGCAACCATTGCATAAACAATAATTAGATCCACTACTTTTGGTTTTTATGTTGGATACTACATTTGGCATCACCCTAAGGCGATATTTTCTAAAGCTTTACAAATGTAAGAATATTGTTCAATCCTGATACAGTTAGCATTATCAAATTATTACCCCTAAGACTAACGGAATATCAACACTTTAAAAAGAATATATCCCCACAAATCACACATATAAAAAACTAGATACAATTAAATTAGAACTAGTTAACATTTAATGATTAGACTGATTATAAATTACAGAAACCAAGTGTTTCTCCTCTCTCTCTTCGCTTCCCCTTCGCTTCCTCTCCATATAACCTCTCCGTTTTTTCGAAAAAATAAGAAGAGGAAGCGAACAGGATAAAAAGAGAAAAAGAAAAACCACTCTATGAATTCACCTTATCTAATAAATATTTTACCACATTTATATGGAGCTGACAGGGAGAGGTAACGGAGAGGCACTGGAGAGGTGCTCTCAAAGAAATGTCTTTTGCCTAATCTTCAAATAAAAAATGAACCAGAGAAAAATGTAACCAGAGCGTAGGTAAGAAATTCATTCATAATTGTATTTTTGAGACTTAATAACCCATTTCAGGGAAACCCTATATCTCAAAGTCAATCATATAATCCAATGGGGATTCATTTAACAAATACCTCCATCGGGTTAACAAAATCAATTAGTTGGTATGAAAAGAAAGAGTGTTATTCTAATAGCCTTTGCCCTTATAGGTTTACTATTCGTCTCTTGCGAAAAAGAGAACCCTCTAATATACTCCTCGAACTCTTTTTCAGCTCCCATCAGCTGCATCTCAGAGGGTTCTATTCACAATGACTCTATATATTATATCGGACTAGAAAATGGGAATATCATCAGAATAAACATTATTAATAACAGCCAGAGAGTTATAGCAGTTGGCAATAACAGAGTATATGATGTTTATGAAAAGGATCGCACCACACTCTTTGTAGGCATTAGAAACGAAGGAACAAAAAAGATCTCTCTATTGCCTAAATCTAAAAGATCTATTCAGTATCTAATGGTAGATCCAAGTGATAGTACGAAACTTACGACTACCTATTCTACATATCATATTGAAGCGGATACAGATAAAATCTACTTTGCAACTTCTGCGGGTCTATATACGCTATCTAATACGAATAGCTCTACCAACTTACTCGATCGTAAACCCCTTTACCGACCTAAAAACCATACCCACTACCATTTTGGGATTAACCAGGTTCTCGTTATGGAGGACAAAATAGTAGCAGCTACTTCCGATTCTGGTTTAGTGCTTATCAACAAAAATAACCCAAATGATCGACAATGCTTAACCCATGAAGAGGTGCATTCCCTTTATAGAAAAGACGACTCTATTGTCTATGCTACCTCCAACAACTCAATCTACAAGATCAACATAAACAAACGAAAATGCATTGAAGAGGGTATTTTGGAAGAATCAGACGATAACCTTTTCGCTTTCATCTCAGAAAAAACCGGTGAAACGTGGAAGCTTACCTCCTCGAAGATTGAGTTCACCGACACTCTCGGAAAGGCTTCCTTTCAATTTCCCAACCAACTAAATGATAACTATAAAAACTACCTCCTCAAAGGAAAAGACTTCATCTTTGTGGCGTGTCATAATATCTTATACAAATTCTCACTCCATCAGAACCCATTAGGAAATGCTAACAATGTCATCGCAGCTTGCACCAATAACAGTGGATTATGCTATTTTATCACCCTCGATAATAAACTTTACAGTATAAAAAAAGGGGATTCGTGCGCGACTTTAATAGGGAAATTAAAACACATCACCAGCGAAAAACCCATAAAACTTCACACTACTAACGATCAATTATGGTTAATCACCAGTAACTCTCTCTTAAAGATTAATCCAACAAATGCAGAGACCTCACTCGAAATAGGCCCTCCAAAGAGCAATGCTAAAGTTCAGATTAAAGAAAAACGAATCGATTTTAGAAGTATTTATGATGAAAAAGGAACACTTTTTATCGGGACCCGAAACTACTTATTGAAAGTAAGGAACCTAAATGGATCTTTAACCTTCGATTCTATTCGAACTAAAGATAAGAGCATAGACTTTTCGGATCTATACATCACAGATATTAATAAATCTGGACCCTACTTTTCTTCCTTAAAACAGGGGCTATTCACTCTTGATAAAGATCTTCTTATAAGAATCGAAGGATCAGACACGATTGGCGAGATTAGACGAGTTATTTGTCAAACCGACAACAAAACCTATATCTACACTTCACGAGGAGTCTACTTATTCGATTCATCAAGGCTAAATAAAATAAGTAGCCTTCCCAAATCAATTTTGACCATATATAACGAAACTAATGGTTTCTTTATCCTTGGCTATAATGGCATTATCAAAACTAGTTCGAAGGGTGAAATCCGACAAGATGTAAATAACCATCTTGATCTATCGCTCAATGAAGCGGCAATTGGAGAAGGAGTCGATAAAGAAACTCCATCAATCTACATAGGAACTCAAACCGGCTTATACCTATTTAATGGATCACTAAAGCCTATCATTATACCTGTTGAAAAGAGGCCACTTTGGCAAATTGTGGGTGTTTCACTGATATCCCTATTAATTATCTTATTCACGATCTATCTGCTCGCAAAAAGAAGAACCAAACAGGATAAAAAAATCATATCTACGCTAGAAGATATAATAAAAACATCTTTTAAAGAAGAGAACCACCTTGCCCTACAAAGCGCACTCACGCCAGAGTCTGTTGACAAATCCTATAATGTCGACAAGGACTCAAGTGCTATTATCAAGACCAATAAGCAGGATAGTCCCAATAAACTACCATTGATTCCAGCCAACTTAAAAGGCGTAGAAAAGGTCATCGACCCCCTGATTAAAGATTGCCAACACCTCAAAAATCAAAACTGGCAGCTTACGATTGAACTTGAACGGCTCTCTTCGCAACATAAAGAGGCAACTATTAAAGTTGATCACTTTATTCAATCCATCATAGAAGAGATAAAAAAGTATCAAAATTTCTTATCGGAGGAGGAGAGAGAACGTTTTGCCCTGATATCTCAAAATGAGATCTCCTTTGATACCCTCACTGAACTAAAGAACACCACTACAAACCTAATAGAGATATTAAATCAATACATCTACACCGACGACCTGCCTGCCGAGATGCGTACCACCCTTAAGAAGATCTTCGACAAGCATGAACACCGGGTTTATATCGATGAGATTCGACTAAAATCAAAAGATTCAGAGAAGATAGATGAGCAGAAAGAGGGTTTTAACTATATCAAAGAACAGAGTGAACTCTTTTTCCAGGCTCATAGACCTCTGCTTGGAATGTTTGATAACTGGTCGGGTACAAAAAAAGCGGTGGCTTGCCTCTACTTATCCCTATCTAAACCTCTAGCTCAGGATGTCGTAACAAACCTCTATGATAGAATAACCGGCAAAACTGCAAGCGATATTCGTGCCGAGATACATGCTGATCTTAATGAGGTTACTTGCAGAAACTACCTCCTAGATAAACTTTGGAATAAGACCAGATCAACTAGAAATGCAAAAAACGGAAACAAACCGGAAAAAGAGGAGAGCTCCGATTAGAATCCGGAACTTTTCAAGCGGCAAGTTGAGCATAACTTAGGATTTCGTCAGGAAAACGCACGTTCTCATAACAATAATTTCGCATCAAGTTCAACCCTAAACTTGATAGTTATGAAAACGACACCTACACATTATGAAACGCTGAATATTAAATCAGCTGCAACAGCGTACGAAATCAGAGCAGCCTATCGCGGACTAGCAAAAATCCACCATCCAGATGTTGGAGGTAATAAAGAGGACTTTCAGACCATCCGTAATGCGTATGAAGTCCTCTCCGATGTCAACAAGAGACGCGAATATGACCATCAGATTGGACTAAACGTTCATGATAGATCCAATTATTACAGCAATCACGATCACACTTCAACGGCAACCGACCCAGGATCTGGAACAGCAGGGTATGACCATCTATCAGGTGAATACCAAAGGCATGTGTTTTATCTAGTAGAAAAAGTCAAATCTCATTTTGAGGTTCAGGAAACCATTGAACTCATCCTGCCTCTCATGCGAACCATTCAGAGTAAGATGAGAAATGAGAATGATTACCTCGATTTCTCCTCAAAAATTGCAGAGTCACTCATTGATGTCGTAATGCGAGATGCCCTGAGTTATATCGAAGACTTTCAAAACATTCTGGTGAACAACAATAAACGATTCAGGATGGCTTACCAGAGCATGCTTCTCATCGACCTACTAAGCATGAACGTAGAAACCAAGACCGAATATCTTAACAACAAAAGTCAGCTGGATGCAACGTTAGCTGATTTACCAAGCTCGGTAAGAGATAATTTCACCAAATTACTGGCTTTAGGCCTATTGCTTCTATTCGTCTACAATACAGCCTCGCTATTTGGATTTAGCTTCTACATCAGTATCTCATTAGTATTGCTTTCTAATTATTTCTATAAATCATTCTACTTTTCAATTTACCTCTTGCTTTCCTACTTTAGAAAGAAGAGCTAGTTCTAATTGAGAGAGATTGATTTTTACCTATTACAAACATTAAAACCATCAAATCATGAAACGATCATTAATTTATTTAGGAATTGTCTCTCTATGCCTGATCTGCTTTATCAGCTGCTCGAGAGTAAGTGCTGACATCAACGAAGAGGTAGTGTTTGATAAACATCCGATCTTCGGTGAAGGTGGCATCGACATGGTACCCCTACAAGAGGGTTCTTGCGTCACAAGTCCCTATACAAAGAATTACAAATTCACTATGACCCCTACGCAGTATGAAGAGAACTTCACCAATCTTTTCACAAATGATCAAACATCTGTTAACATCAATGTCTTTCTAAGATTGAAGCCTCAAAGGGGAAGAACGCCAGTCCTATTGAGAGACTTTGGTGTTGATTGGTATAAGAATAGTCTGCAGGAATTTGTAAGAGAAATCGTAAGAAACAAGCTCAGTTCCTTCTCGATGCTTGAATTGGTAGCTAACAGGAAGATCTTTGACGAAGCAAAAACCGTAATTCAGAAGCAAATTGAAGAGTATGTCATTAAGATCGACCTACCTGTTGATGTGATCTCATTTGT
>JACCEE011261865.1_pt1 | contig 17668 bp, 31 predicted proteins | sample 7449931 | NCBI WGS metagenome assembly JACCEE01 (sample SAMN15323457, study PRJNA562643) | freshwater metagenome | isolation source: river surface water | place: USA:Blue River Watershed | collected 2017-08-19 | reverse complement strand
GTAATGGTTCCCATGGCTTCGGTGCAACATCTGAAATTTGTAGCACCTAAATGTAGCACCGTTGCACCAAACAGACCAAAAACGCATTGAATGCAAGCAAACAAGACAGAGAAAAAGCCCGCGCAAGTTGTTGATTTTCCTGAAAATCCTTTGAAATCAACAATGTGGCGTTTGTCGGTTGCGCCGATGATGGACTGATGCGACAAAGAATGAAAAGTCTTTAAAAATCAACGATGTTGGCAATTCATGGCGGCGCATGTTGCACCAAATGTTGCACCAAAACACCGTCTGTCCAGCCGATCACGCAAAATCACTGGACAGATTGAGCCCATAAAAAACGGCCACAAATGAGGCCGTTGGTGATGCGGGGCAGGAATCGAACCTGCCACACTCGTTCATTTGAACGGCTCTACCTTTTGAGCTACCGCATCGTTGAATTGCTTGCAAAACCATTTTGCATCGTCTTCAAAAACAAAACCAGCTCGGGTTTGAGCCTTGGCATAGGCCGCCAAGTTTTCGATCTGATCAAGCGGCCTGTAGGCCACAAAGCACTGATACGTTAAACCGGACTTGCCGACCAGGTAGTGCATTTGTGGGTCTGACCCATGGGTTTTTGCGTCATTCATGGTTTGCATTTTATGGCACTCAATGAGATCGACTTAGCTGGTCGCATTCCTTGATCGCCGCCTCTCTTCGCTTGTCGAGATAGTCGGCCAAGTCTTGCAGGTGCACACCCTTGGCGCATTTTTGCGAACCTTCGATCCGCACAAGTGGAATCTTGATTTCGCCAGCACTGACCTTGCGGACAAATTTGGCGCTGTCCAAATGTGGAAAATAGTCTTTGCAAACCACATCAACTGGAATGACCGCCCTAGCGTTGTATTGCGCCATAAGCAAAAAAGCCGTGTTCATGACATTGCCCCCCATGCACTGACCAGCGGTCTGGCGTCGTAACGCTGAGCGCTGCGCTCAGACCCGGCCCAGTCGTGACCATAAAAACTGCCATCATGGCTTTCTGCGGCCTTAAATAGGCCTGGCCGGTTGTGAGTGGTTCGTCCCCAAGCATCGCGGCGCGTGATGTTCACCAGTCTGCCGTTTTTGACATTGTTGTAAACCTGATCGCGCGAAAAACCAGCGTCAATCACTTCGGCCATGGTGCGCGGTATTTCGCAAAAATCAATGATGTTCATGACCGCACCTTGTCAATGATTTTTTCCAATTCGCTGGACATCAATCCACCCCATGTCGAGTACTTGATGCCAGCGGCTGCGGCAATTGATCGAAGCTGCACCGTTTGGTCAGCCAGCTGGGCTTTGACCTTCGCAAGCTCAATTTCATCTTTTGTCTTTTGCGCGTCAATGCCAGCACGTTTAGTTTTCTCGATTTCATCGGCACTGGCAAGCTGCTTGACTTCACCTTTTTTACGTTCAATTTCAACCAGCCATTTGGATCCATATCGGGCCATCATGATCAGGCTTGCAGCCCATGCAAATGGCACAGCCACATGGCCAATTGCAATGGTTGCGTAATGAATACAAATCCATACGATGCCAGCAACACCAGCTGTGTCAGCCACCGATTTAACGGTGTCGAGAATCAGTTTCAGTTCTTCCGCATTCATGGTCAGCCTTTCAATGAATTGGCCGCATGCTTTGCCGCCATCCATGCGCCAAATGCCAGCGTGTAGCCGTCAAGGTATTTCGGAAAATCGGCATCGGCACTGCCTGGGACGATTTCGCCTTGCTGGCCGTCACCCATCCACCAGGCGTCATACCATTCCTTGAACTCTTTAGACTCTTGCGGAAATCTTGGGGATTTACGCTGCTCCAACAGCTCCAGCGTGATCTGGCGCAAGATGATGTATTTGCCCTCAAGCTCAACGCCTTGCTCGTTGGCCCAGCGCTCTTCAAGCAACCCGTCAAGCCGCTTTTCAGCATCGCTTCGGGTGTCTTTTTTCAACAGCGCCATCGTCTCTTCTTCGCTGGCGTAGGGGTCTGGTTTTTTGTTCATGCTGGTTCTCCGGATGTGATTTCAATTTCGGGTTTAAATGCCTCAATGGCTCTTCCAAGCCGCTTTGCAGCCTCGATCTGATCGGGTGTCATGTGGTCATGCGGGCCAAGGCCCAGCATTGGCCGCAATGGCTGGCCAACTGGTGAACTGCCGCCCTGGTGGTGCCATAGCGCATAGCAAATGGAGGCATAGACCTCAGGCACAAGCGCTTGCATGGTCATAGCTCCACCTCCGTTTTGACGCTGGTGTAGTGCGGGATATAGCCGCCCTGCACGTAATAGGTTTTTTGGCACTTGGGGCAATCCGTTGACCCCGTGCCCTCAAGCCATGGCAAGCGGTAAAGGTCGCCTGGGTCTTGCAGCATTTCATCGTCGGTCATGATGTGGCCGCAATGCGGGCACGTTGGTTTTCTGGTTTGGAATGTGTTGATGTCACTCATGTCATTGCATCCTTGAAATTGGTACATGTACACAGGCTTTGCTTTGATGGCTTTGGACGTTGACCAGTGGGACAACATTCCAAATTGTTTGGTCTGGATGGTCGATCCAGCGTTTGCAGTTGTGGCAGCGCTCAGACGGCTGCTGTGGCCTGCATCGGTTGTAAGCGGCTGGCATTGGCGTCATGAGTTAGCCTTCATGGCGTTTTGGCACTTGACGATCACATGCACCGGCGGATTGCCTCCCCACATCTTCATCAGCTTGGGGCAATTGCTTGGCGGCTTGACGGGGCCAGTTGGAATGGCCGCGACAACAGCCGCACAAAAAATGGCAACAGCAAAAAACAACAACATGACCCGCGCAAGATGCTTGATGTACGTGCGCGATGCACTCGCCACCAGTGGCGCATAGCTTGGGTACCGTTGCTTGATTCGGGCAACCCTTGCGCCGCCTGGGTGGCCTGGGCAATGGCTATCTTGGCAACCCGGCATCGCATGGCAAGCGCCACCGGCTGGACAGCCTGGGCCGCGATCACATTTCCCGGATGGATTGCAACAGCTCCAATCGTTCATGGCAGCAACTCCCTTTGCGCTGTCGCCTCCACAAACTTGATGGAAAGAAATCCGCCTTCGCGCACCATTTCTCGCCATGGCTTGAAAAAGTGAAAGGGCTCACCGGATTGAGCGCACAGGTTCAGGGTTTTCTGGTCAAGGCCCCATGGCGTGAAGTGAGCGCATTCCTCACCTTTGGCGCATTCACTGCCATCAGGGTTTTGGCCTTTGCACAAAACAAGGGTATGCGTGGTCACAGCGGGGCCTCCTCAGCATCTACCGGGTAAACCGGCAGGCGTGACTTGCGCGGCTCACGGTAGGGCGGCAGCGGAAACACAGGAAAAGGCCAAGTGTTCATGCCCCGGTACTCCCAAACCCACCATCACCGCGCTCGGTGTCGCCCAGCTGGTCAACCAGTTCAAAGTGCACGTAGGGGCTTGGCACGATCATGGCTTGGGCCACACGGTCACCGGGCTTGATCTGCATGGGCCGGTATTCAGCGCTGGCGTCCATCGTCAGCTTCACCTGGACGGTGCCTCGGTAATCGCTGTCAATCACGCCAACGCAATTGCTCAGGCGCAATGCGTTTTTGAAGCCATGGCCGCTGCGGCTGAAAATCAGCATCACATGGCCCACAGGAATTTCAAAGGCAAGGCCAATGTTGCACAGCACGGGGCAGCCACTAAGCATGTTGACGGGCGCTTGGCCGCCATTCACCTCCACGGCAACCAGGTCAAAGCAACCAGCGCCGCCCGATCCATAGACCGGCAGCACTGCATCAGGGTGGGTTTTTTGGGTTTTGAGAAACATAGTGTTCATAGGTCAATGATTTCAATGTCATGCGGCTGGGTCTTGCCGCGCAAAATGTCCAGAATGCGTTTTTCAGTGAGGCGATGTGCCTTGATAAGGGTTCGCTCTGGCAGCGTCTCCAAAATCGTGGCGTAGTCCTCCAAAATGCCGCGCACCGCCACAAGGCCTTGCCCATCCAGACGGATGTTCCCGCCTTTGAGGTTTCGTTTGCCAGCCATTGCCAAAGCGGTGATCGCGTCTTGCAACAGGCCTTGCGTGTCTTCAACCCGCACCACCTCGCCATCGCAGTCCAGCCAATAGCCGTGGTTGGCAGTGATCAGCGTTTCCATGAGGTTCACGGCATCGCTGCACACACGCCAATCGTCTTTGGTGGGCTCTGGCGCACGTTCAATGGCCGTCAACCCTTGCCACATGCGCGTGACCTGGTAAGAGCGTCGCTGCAATGGCATGGGCTCTGTCGGGCTGGCCGACAGCTCGGTCAAGATGCTGTACGTGCAAGCCTGGCCCTGTTGACTGCGCTTGCGGGCATAGGCGGATTGCTTGCGCATCAGGTGCCTCGCGTCAGGTCGTGTTTGAACGGCAACCCCACGCATTGCGCATGAATGCCGCGCGGCTGCACCGGCTTGCCATTGACCAGGCTGGGCAGCTCATACGCCCGGTACCGCCCTTCGGCAATTGGCAGGCGGCGCAGCTCATGGCCGTCATAAGTTGGCCGCTGCATGATGTTGGCCTGATCGCCCGATTTGGCTTTCACCTTGCCAACGGCACTGCTCGGGTCGCGGCCCCACATGTAAAGGCTCGCGCGGCCCTTGCGGCCCACGGAATAGGCCCGCTGCTGCGCAATCAGCGCATGGATGGCCCTTGCCACCGAAATGGTGGGCTCATTCAGTCGCAGGGCAATGCGCTCGGCGCTGATCGGCTCTGGTGCATTGAGCAACTCGGCCTCAACCCGGCTGCGCATGCTGTCATCGCGGCGCTTGGCCGACACCTGGACATGCAAGCCGCCACGGGAATCGGTCATGCGCGTCATCGGCCCGCCCCCTTGGCCTCGGCCTTGAGGGCTGCATAGGCAATGCAATCCTCAGCGCTGTCGGCGTGATAGCCGGGATGTTGAAACAGGCGCACATCCTTGAGCAATTGCAACAACAGCCAGCCTTCGGATTCGGCCAATGCACGGCCCGTTATGGCGTTGAATGCAGCCACCGCCTTGCCCATGGATCGTTCGCCGCCTGGCTGGTCGTAGGTCGATGCGCGGGCCTCCATGTGACTCTTGGCCTTGCCCATCAATTCGGGCGCTGTCTGCGCTTTTTGTGCGGTCTTTGGCTTGGTCATAACGCCCTCACGCATTGCCCAGCAACACCACATAGCCGCTTTGTTTGGACACCGCCTCCACATACCCCGCAAAGGCATCCTCAACGGCCCGCTCGGGTCGATCCAGCTCATACCAAAACTTGACCTGGCCGTTGCCCAATCGGTATTTCAGGCGGGCGCGGAGCTTGTAGCCATCGCCGTTTTTAAAAATGCGCAAGCCCAGTGCAAATTCTTTGGGAATCTGGAGCGCACCATTGGCCCCGGCGCTGGCATTGATGGTTTCGGTGTAGCCCAGCTGCACCTGGCCGTCTTGCAGGCGCTTGGCACTGCTGAAATTGATGTCTGTCTTGGCTTGAATAGTGCTTGCCACCTCCAACAGTTGCTGCGCCGCTGGCTCGGTGATATCGGCCAAATTGTCTTCAATGAACTCGGCAAAGTCGGTTTGCGTTTTGGCGCGGTTGTGGCCGTTGTTCTCCAGCCAACGCTGAAACTCTGGCGTGAACTTGGCATGGAACTTGGCCTGATGGTCGCGCCACCCCGCATCGGCTGCGCGGTTGTCATTGAAAACGGCAGTCATCGTGCGTGTGTCGGGGTTGGCGTAGATGTAGCCCGTTGCCTCACGTTGCTGCTCTTTGCAGAAAGTGATGAAGCTGTCCACGCTGGCAAGCTCAATCACGCCCTGTTTTCGGTGCGGCATGGGAGCGGCCTTGCGCACCTGGTCGGTCACATCCTTGTGGCTGTAACCGGGCGGCACATTCACAAAATAGGCGTGGCCCACGGTCTCGGGTTTGAGTGCGGCAGCGGCCTGATTCATCAGGTGTTCGGCAATGTCAAAAAGGGCGGGCGTGTCTTGCATGGTGATTTCGTCGGTCATGGCGGTTTTTTGGTTGAGGTTGGGTGGATTGAACAAGTGAAGACTTGGCGATCAGCTGGCCTGCTTGAGCGTGACCAGTGGCGCTTCGGCTGGTGCCTTGGCATCGCGCAAATCGAGGTCGTGTTGGCGCGGGTGTTGGCGCGTGGGCTCAGCGTCATCCGTGAGCCAGAAAAAATCGGTTGGCTGCTCTGGCTTGGGCAGCTCCAATTTGCGGTCGGCGGCAATGGTCACCTTGTCAACGTCACCGCCGCGCGTGGCCGCTGAAACTTTGATCTTGATGGTCAGTGCACCGCTGCGGCCCGTGTTCTTCACGGTCTGCAACAGGTCATGCAGGTCTTGCGTCAGCAATGAATGGGTTTGCCCCAAATTGAGGTCTTGAAGAAAAACAGAAAAGGCTTTCATGGTCTTGCTCGGTGGTTAAAAAATTTGGGGTTGATCGAGGTCGAATTCGCCGGGTACACGCTGGGTGACCCATTGGCCGGTGGCCGGGTTGATGCGGCGCACCAGGCTCAAGCGCCGGGTGGTGTTGCGTGTGAATTCCGCTTTGCGATCGGCGCTGGCTTTGCAGCGAATCACGCGAGACCAGGTGGGGTGTTCCATGGCTTGCGCAAAATTCAGTGGTTTGAGTTCTTTGCACCGCGCGGCCAGCTGCTCAAAGGCGTGGTGCAACTGCTCACACGTGGGCGGCGGCAGCTTGTCCACGGCTTGGATCAGCCTTGCAGCTCGAATTCAGCGGGGCTGATGCTGGAGCCCAGCACCCACAGCCCAAAGATGACGGCCATGACCGTGGGCCAAAACCAGCGTGGTCGGCCAAGGCGGTGATAGAGGTTTTCCAACAGGTAGGGGCTCATGTAAATCTCCTTGAATGGATGAGAATGAGCGCAATTCTTAGCCATTGGATTAGGCTTGTCAATAGCCAAAGGCGAAATAATCCGACAAAATAGCAATACCCGCGCTGGGCGGGTGCCACTTAAGGAAAAAAATGTCAGCTCAAATCACAGTCGAAGACGCCCGCAAATCCATGCTGGCACGGGCCATCCAATGGATGTTGATCGCGGTTTATGAGGATGATGCGAAGCGGTTTGAGTTTGCCAAGGGTTACGCCTGCGCTCTGGTAGAGCTTGCAAACCCCGAAGGCATGCGCCGTTCAATCGAGTTTGATTTGTCGAATGGGCGCTACTGCCCCGCAAGCGGCCTTGAAGCTGCTCACGCCGCTCTGTCCACGGGCTTCAAACATGCGTCCATGTCGGATGTGCAAAAGATGTTCCCGACCAGTGGAGTTTGGTCGCTCACAGAGGATCATGTCATTCAGCAATAGTTCAATGCTGTCCTCCAGTTCCCATGCCGTGTACCCGCCGTCCGGCATGGACAACACAAACCCAATGGGGCCGATGCCGACAATTTTGCAAATCATTTTTTGTTCTGCCATTGATACACCCTAGCGCTTGTGATTGGCTTGGCTTGGCTGGCCTTGCTATCAGCCGGTGGTGCCGTTGCCTGGGGCTGGTTTCGCAAGCGCATCAAGCAATCGTAGGGCTACTGCCAGCTGATCGTCTGGCAATCCTTCCATAAGCTGTGTGATTTTGATTCGCGCATTGCCATGACCAGAAAGCTCTGAAGCTGTGATTGGGTTATCCATCCATCCACGCTCAAGACCTAAGGCTTCTTCAATTTCACGCGCCATTGCATCGCCCATTTGATATGAAGCATCGCGCCCTGGTCTTTTGTTATTGTTTTTGATCTGACTCAGCTTTGGATCAGTTCTTGCCCAGCCAATAGCCTGGTTTAAGTCGGCAATTGAGCCGTACTTTTCAACCAATTGGCCGAGTCTTGAGCGTCTGATTTCTGCTGATGTTTGCATGGACTCAATTTCACATCCAAAGGCTAATTATTGGAATTCGCAAGAGGCTATTGACATAGCTAATCCAAAGGCTAATAATGCCGAGCATGGAACTACAAGACTGGCTCAAGCAAGAACACGGCAGGCAGGCGGCATTGGCCCGGCACCTGGGCATCAAGCCACCACAAGTGGCCGACTGGATCAGCCGCGACAAGCCCATTCCCGTGGTGCACATGGCCGCCATCGAGGTCTTCACCGAAGGCGAAGTCACCCGGCGCGACATGCGTCCAGATGACTTTTCCCGCATCTGGCCCGAGCTGGCCGACACCACTGCCACCGAGCTGGTGCGTTCAATCCGCGCCAGCATGCAGCAAACCCCAACCGTCGAGGTCTGAATGAAATCTGCCGAAAAGAAATTCAATGAGTGGGCAACACGCCCTTTGTTCACTGTTTGCGATGGGTCGCAGACACCAGCATTGCAGCGCCTTGAGACAAATCCAAAAGCATGTTTTGAGCGGCTGTGTCCAGATTTGGCTGCTCGGCAAAAGCTGCTAGCGTGGTTGACAGCTCCGCTGCCTTCTCTGGGTGTATTGCAACCAGCGATGCCACCAAGCCTCGCATGACTTGTTGCACCGTGTTGAGTGTTTGTGCCTGCTCGTTGTTCATGACCTGGCCCTTTCTTGTGGGATGTGAATTGAGGGATTTTCATTTTATGAGTCAGGGTCAGGTCGCCTTGTTTCCCCGCCATGGTGGCGTGACCGATTGCGCTGGTCTGTGCGTCAGCGTCCGCAACTCCATCGGGCAGTGCTGAGCGTAGATCGGCGGGGTTTTTTTCATGGAGCATAAAAATGACAATTGATGACCGTAAGCATTCCGAGCCCATCAAAGCGTGGCTCACAGAGCGTGAGTTGGTAGACCTCACCAAACTGGCGGCACGTGAAGACCGCAAGCTGAGCGAGATGATCCGTGTGATTGTTCGTCGGCACATGTATGGACATATCGGCGCATCGTGCGAAGAATCAACGGGCGCAAATAGTGCCGATGAGGGCCGCGCATGATGACCATCCAGCCTCCAGCGCACCCCGCTCCCCAATCGGTAGGAATTCGCCTTGCATGTGTGTGCGCGTCAGTCGCCCTTACTGACGCCACTGTCTGCAAACCCCCCAGGTTAGGTTCTTCCGCCTCTGAAAATAATGAGGGTCATTCGCGGCGCGATAGCTTTGTAGTCAGTCGAGGCGCAAGTTACTGATGGCGTCAAACTACGATGATGTGCTGAGCCAACTGCGCTCAGCGGGCCTGGATGTCCAGTCCCTTGAGGTCGGCAAACTCACCCGCTGCCGGGTCGAAGGGACGCGCGAAAAGCGCGGCTGGTACCACGTGCACGAAATGCGCCTGGCAAACGGCGATGACCTGATCGTCGGCAGCTACGGCATTTGGCGCGGAGCCGAAAACAACGCCGTCAAGATCGACATTCGCCAGTCCGAAATCAGCCAAGAGCAACGGGCCAGCCTTCGCAGGCGACTGGCCGAAGACAGCAAGCGGGCCGAACTGGTGCGCAAGGCCGATGCGGAGCGGGCGGCACGAAGGGCTACCGCAGCCTGGAAAAAATGCGTTGAAGATGGCGATTGCGATTACCTCCACCGCAAGGGGGTGGGAGCGCACGGCATCCGTTTCAGTCCGACTGGCTCGATGGTCATTCCGATGCTGGACACGGCCAACAACATCCATGGCCTGCAAATCATTCGGGGCAAGCAAAACGGACAGCGCAAGCTGGGCAAGGAATTCTGGCCCGCTGGCTTGATCAAGAAAGCCCACTTCCACCTGATCGGCATGCCTGGGCCGTTGCTGCTGATTGCTGAGGGCTACGCCACAGCGGCCAGCCTCTATGAGGCCACAGGCATTCCGGTGGCCGTGGCGTTTGACGCAGGCAACCTGGCACCCGTGGCCGCAGCACTTCGCAAGCGGTACAAAAAAACCCGCATGCTGATTTGCGCCGACGATGACGTTTTCAGTCAGGGCAATCCGGGCGTGACATGCGCCAGTGCTGCCGCGCTTGAGGTTGGCGGTGCATATGTTGCTCCTGTTTTTGCTGACGAAGTGGCAAGGCGCGAAGCCTATGAGTCCAAGGGCGTCAAGATCACTGACTTCAATGACCTGCACCTGGCCGAAGGCCTGCATGTTGTTCGCGCTCAGGTGCAAGGCCGCATCTCGGAATTGGGGTGGACAGTTGGCCCAGCCGCTGCGCGTGACAGCACAGCACAGGGGGAGGGGAGCGCCGAAAAACAGCCCCTCAGGCCCATTGATTCGCTGGATGAATTGTTGGAGCGCTTTTCGCTGGTGTACGGCCAAGGTGGCACGGTGTTTGACCACCAGGAGCATTGCCTTGTCGCCTTGAGCGACATGCGCGATGCGTGTGTGGCCCGTGAGCTGCATCGGTCATGGGCTGAGCATCCAGACCGGCATTTGGTGCGAGTGCAAGAGGTGGGGTTTGACCCGGCCGGTACCGATCAAAGCATCCATTGCAACCTGTGGTCAGGCTGGCCCACCACCCCAAAGTCAGGCAATTGTGAATACCTGCTGGACTTGCTGCGCTACATGTGCGCAGGCGACAGCAGACCCGAAGAGCTTTTCCAGTGGTGCATCCGATGGCTGGCCTATCCGATCCAGCATCCCGGCGCAAAGATGAAAACAACGCTGGTGATCCATGGCCCTCAAGGCACCGGGAAAAACATGTTTTTTGAAGCCATCATGGGCATATACGGCCCATATGGCCGTGTGATTGATCAGTCGGCCATTGAAGACAAATTCAACGACTGGGCCAGTCGAAAACTCTTCCTGATTGCCGACGAGGTGGTGGCACGGTCTGACCTGTACCACATCAAAAACAAACTCAAGGCATTCATCACCGGGGAGTGGATTCGGATCAACCCCAAAAATATGGCGGCATACGAAGAGAAAAACCACGTGAACATGGTTTTCCTGTCGAATGAGGCCATGCCGGTGGTGTTGGAAGAGGATGACCGCAGGCATGCGGTGATCTGGACGCCCGAAAAGCTCAGTCGTGATTTTTATGCAGGCGTCAAGGCTGAAATTGATGGCGATGGCGTGGCGGCCCTGCATGACTACCTTCTGCATCTTGACCTGGGTGACTTCAATGCGGCCACGCTGCCGCCCATGACCGATGCGAAACGTGAACTGATTGACCTGAGCCTGGACAGTCCAAGCCGGTTTATGCTGGCCTTTGAGGCTGGCGATGTTGAAGGCTTTCCCGGAAAACACACCCCCAAGCTGCTGTCGCCATGCCTGAGCCAAGACCTGTTTGACCTGTACCACGCATGGTGTGGTCGTGTTGGCCTCAAAGCGCTCAACCAGCCACGCTTTGCAAACGCCCTCAAGCGCAAGCATGGGGCAGCGGTAGAGCGCAAACGCTACGACAGTGAATCTGGCCTCAAAGGGCCATCGGCCATTGCATTCCTGAAAGGCGGGCACGAGCTGCCACCAGGCAGGGGTGAGAGCGAATGGATTGGTGAGCGGGTTGGCGTCTTCAAGATGGCGCTCAAGGACTTCAAGGGCATGGGAGGTGTCGGGCGATGACCGAATGCACCCTGTCTCGGTCTGCTTTGTGCGGTATGTGCGGTATCCCGTGCGGTATCAAGTGCGCCATCAAACCATTGATTTTCAAGGCTTGTGCGGTATGTGCGGTATCAATCCTTACACGGACGCACAGGCGCACAGGCGTGTGCATGCGTGTGCGTGTGCATGTGCATGTGTGTATCCATACCGCACATACCGCACACACCGCACACACCAATCAAATCAACCACTTACGTCATCGGCCATACCGCACTTTACACCCCACATACCGCACAAAAAGAATGATGGATGGAAAAAAACAAACTGCCTTGATCCGTTGCACCCCTGAAAACGCCAAAAAGTTTCAAGAGGTGGTCAAGTCCTGGCCTGAATTGCACGATCTGGTGAAGTCTTTGCAGGAAAAAGACCTGTTCCCCGGCCTCAGGGCCATGCAAATCGCGCTCACAGGCGATGAAAAAGAGTTGTCCAAGGGGTTGGATGCCCTGATCGAGAAAAGCGCATCCACGGCCCCAAAAACTGAAAGCAAGCCATGAAGATCAAAATTGATGTCGATGACGCCAAGGTCAAAGCCGCCATGGCCACAAGCCTCAAGCAAGTCAAATTCGCGGTTGCCTCCGCCCTGACCAAGACAGCCGGTGAAGTCAGAAAAGCCATTCCAGGTGAGCTGGACAAAATATTTGATCGGCCAACGCCATTCACCAAAAACGGCACATATACCAAGCGGGCTACCCGTGATGAGTTGATGGCCGAAGTGGGTTTCAAGGAAATCCAATCGAAGTATCTGGCAATGCAGCAATCTGGCGGCATTTATGACCCGCATGAAGCGGGCATCAGATTGCCCGGAAACATCCAACTCAATGCCTTCGGAAACATTCCGCGCGGCATCATTGCCAAGCTCAAAGATGCAGCAGAAAACGGGCAACTCAGCGCAGCCATTGCGCGGCGAATTGGCGTTGGAAGCTCTAACCGCAGAAAAGGCCAAAAAGGCCAAGGGCTGCAATTGTTTTTTGGTGTCCCCAAGGGGGAAGGGTGGGAAAACGCGCCGCTTGGTATTTGGCGACGGATCCCCGGAAGCGCTGGTGGTCCCGGCAAGCTGATTCCAGTGATTTTGTTTGAAGACACGCCCGCAAAGTACGAAAAGAAATTGGACATGGAGGCCATTGCAGGCCCAGTGGTAGAAGCCAAATTCAATCAAATCCTTTATCAGGAAATTGACAACGCATTGGCAACAGCAAAATGAATTCAAGACCAGAAACGCTGTCAGTTCCTGAGTTTTCCGAATACATCGGATGCAAGCGCACGTATGCTTATCAGCTCAAAAAGGAAGGGCGTCTTGTTTTGACTGATGACGGCAAGCGGGTGCGCGTTGCCGAAAGCATTGCGCGGATTGCAGAAACCCGCGATCCATCCAAATCGGGCGTTGCCATTCGGCATGCCAATGCGCGTGGCGCACAGGCCATGACCGGCCATGCGGCCACCACTGGTGATGATCAAGAGGCTGCCACAGAGTCAAACGAAGAACAAGACGCAAGGCAGGGCGGCAGGTCATACGACTTCCAAACAGCAAAAGCTAAGCGTGAGCATTGGGCCGCTGAGCGTGAGCATGCCGCTTGGCGCAAAGAGGCCGGTGAACTGATGGAGAAACCAGAGGTGGTGGCCTCATTTGCCGATGCCGGTGCAACACTGCGCGGAAGGCTTGAATCTTGGACGGCCACATTGCCACCGCAACTGGTCGGTCGCGACGAAAACGCCATCAGGGCCACGCTGGCCGATCAGGTCGAGCGCCTGTTGCTTGACCTGGCCGACAAATTCAACCGCATGGCCGGTGAGGCTGAAAATGTTTGATCAGGTCAAATTTGCAAACCCTTGCGTTGCTGGCTTCAAGGCCTTGGCTCGTGCGCTTGCACCGCGCAAACCCATGACGGTCAGCCAGTGGGCAGACCTTGAGCGCAGGTTGTCCAGCAAAGGCAGCGCACAGGCTGGGCAATGGGTCACCGACAACAATCCACCATTGAGAGAGCCAATGGATTGCATGAGTGCCCGCAGCGCCGTGCATGAAACCGCTTTGATGTTCCCCATCCAGTTTGGCAAAACAGAGGTGGCCGTGAATTCGCTGGGCTACACCATGGATCACGACCCCGGCCCGATCATGGTTTGCCTTCCTGGCGAAGTCTCTATGAACAAATGGGTGTCTCAAAAGCTCACCCCGACCATTGAAGAGACACCGGCCATGAAACGCGCACTGAGTAGCGTTGCCAGCCGTGATTCATCCAACACCCGGACATTCAAAGACTTTGCGGGCGGTCAGCTCTACATCGAACACGCAGGCAGCCCAAGCCGCCTGAAATCCACCACGGTGCAAAAACTGATCGTTGATGAGGTTGACGAATTCAGCAACAACTTGTCCGGTGGCGACGATCCTTTGGCGATGTTGGAAGGGCGCACCAGTGCATTTCCGTCAACCTACAAACGCCTTTACATCAGCACACCCACCATCAAAGGCATCAGCCGCATTGAATCGCTTTGGAACAAAAGCGATCAGCGCCGGTACTTTGTGCCATGCCCGCATTGCGAACACATGCAGTACCTGGAATGGGGCGGTCTGCATTGGAGCGCTGACGGCTCACAGGTTTGGTACACCTGTCAGGAATGCGGCGCACAAATTGATGAACACCACAAAACCAGCATGATCCGGGCCGGTGAATGGCGGCCAACCAATCCCGGCTCAAAAATTCGCGGCTACCACATCAATTGCCTCTATTACCAATTTGGCCTGGGGCCACGCTGGGCCGATCTGGTCGAGACCTGGCGAGAAATTCAAAACGATCCCGCGCGGCTCAAGACATTCATCAATGACCGGCTTGCTGAGCCCTGGGAGGATGCGGCCATGCGGGCCGTGCGTCATAACGCCATTGCAGACCGCGCCGAAACCTACCCATTGCGCGTGGCTCCGCGCGGCGCGTTGGTGGTCACGGCTGGCGTTGACACGCAAGACAACCGATTGGCCGTGCACATTGTTGGCTGGGGGCGCGGCCTGTCGTTTTGGACGCTGGATTACATCGAGCTTCCAGGCGATCCAGCCGATGAACCCGTGTGGGCGTCATTGGCCGATTTGCTGAACCGGCCAATTGAGCGCGAAGGCGGCGGCACCATGCGTGTAGAGGCCATGTGCCAAGACGCTGGCGGCCACAGGACTGAGGCAGTCAAAAACTTCGTGCGCCAAAGGCGCGTCAAGCGGCCCATGGCGATTTTTGGAGCGGTGCCAAACAATGCGCCCATCCTGAGCAAAGGCAAGCTGCATGACATTGATTTCAAGGGCCGAAGCGACAAAAAAGGGGTGATGGTCTATCACGTGGGCACCGTGGGCGCAAAGCATTGGCTATACAGCCGTTTGAGCGCCGATGCCGACAAGCAACCCGAAGACCGCATGACGCATTTCAGCGACCAGCTCCAATTGGAGTTCTTCACCGGCCTGGTGGGCGAAATCTACAACCCCAGCAAAAACCGATTTGAAAACCGCCGTGGCGCTCGAAATGAGCCGCTTGACACATGGGTCTATGCGTTCGCAGCTGCGCACCATCCTGAGCTTCGATTGCACAGGGCAACAAAAACGGACTGGGATCGGATCGAAGCCTATCTGGACGGAAAACAGACCAGCTCCGAAGTGCCCGCAATGCCTGAGGCCTCAGAGGCACCAGCTCCGCAGCCAGCACCGCAAAAAAACAACCCCATCCTCAACCGGCAAACACGCCGACCCAATCAGCAGTCAAGAATATGGTGAAGACAACAACCCCGCGCACTCCCAAAAATCAGGCCACAGAGCATGCCGTGATTGACTTCGATGCACTGCATTCGGTCAGGCACACCGATGACGTTGTGGAATACACCTTGCGGTGCGTTCTGGCCCTCACGCCACGCCTTGAAAAGGCCATCATCGAAGCGGCAGAAAAACAGGTGCGTGAAGTCTTTGGAGGTGACCGGCTTTATGTGGCAAGGCGACCCGGTGAAGGCACCAGCCAAAGAAATGAAGAAATCAGGCGGCTGCACCAATCAGGTGAGCGTGTGTCGTACTTAGAGCGTAAATTTCAGCTATCAGCGCGGCAAATTTACCGCATCATTGATGGTGGCATGTGACATCGTTTGCCTTGTTGATGTCATACATTCATCGGCACAGTTGGCGAAACCCTGGCGCTTTTGCGTCCGCCAACCATGCCAGAAATCTCAACAATCGAACCATCATCCATCAATGCCGGCGACACCGTACGCTGGCTCAAAACCCTGACGGATTACCCGGCCAGTCAGGGCTGGGTGATCACCTACATCCTCATCAATGCCGCCTCAAAAATCACGCTGACCAGCACGGCCAGCGGTGATTCACACCTGATCCAAGCATCAGCGACCACATCAAGCCAATGGACTTCCGGGGTCTACGACTACCGGGCTCAGGCCTTTAAGGCGGGCGATGTGTTCACGGTGGGCGAAGGCCGCATCACTGTGCAGCCAAGTTTCTCGGGCAACACGCTGGACAACCGAAGCCAAGCCCGCAAAGCGCTTGAGGCTGTCGAAGCCTATCTGTCCAACTCCACCAATCTTGCCGCCTCCGAATATGAGATTCAGGGGCGCAAGCTCAAGCGGTATTCGCTGCCCGAACTTTGGGCGCACCGTGACCGCTTGCGCATTGAGGTCGGCAAAGAGGAACAGGCTGCGCGTCTGCCCCTCAGCAAGTGCCGCAAACATCACAAGAAGGTGTCGAATCCGCTGCGGCTGTGGGGCGCGTCTCGGCGCTGTCGCAAGTGCTGCGCTTGCTCTATCGCTTGGTGAGCAACACCACGATCAATGTGGATGTGAATTAAGTGCGGATCCATTCAAATAAACCAACCACTCAAACTGCTTTAAGGGTTTCCGATGGCTGAGCCAGCTACCACATCCGCCACCGTCACCATGGTGGCAGCGACTGCCACAGTGCCGTCATTGATTGCCTTTGGTGTGCCACTTGGGCTGCGCCCGGATGTGCTGCTGGCCGGGTTTGCTGGCTCATTGGTTGCCATCATTCTGCTTAACAGCGTCCCATCGTCTGGTGACACCTGGCAGCACCTCATCAGCACCACATTGCGGCGCATGGCCGTGGTGCTTGCCAGTGCCCTTACTGCGGGATACCTGACGCCCTTGGCGCTCATGATTGGCAATATGCCTGACTCCCTGTATCTCGGCGGAGCATTTGCCGTTGGGGCTGGTGCCCAGCATGTGCTGCGCACTGCCATCACCCGTTTTGGTTCTGAAAAGTCTGCCGGGAGCATCTGACATGGAATCCATCATGCAATGTCTGCACTGGATGGCCGCCATGATCGTGCTGGCCGAAGGGCTCAACAAGTTGGAGCGCACCGCTCCATTCAGGCCCGGAATTGACATGCACACGCGCATCGTCGATGGCCTCAAAGCCACTGCCTGGTGCCTGCTGGCCCTGGGCGCTGGCGGTGGGGTGATTTCGCCTGTCTTGCCGTTGCTCGGTATTGACCAGATTGCCGCTGGCACGCTCATGAGGGTGGAACATCCAACGCTGGCCGAAACCGCCGTCATGGCCGGTTTTGCGGTGCTGATCATTCGAACCAGAGTCAAAGAGGGCTGAGCCATGAAACTCACTGTCTTGCGTCACCCCAGCTTTGGCGGGGCCACCGTTGGCAAGCTCTACATTGATGGCGCTTTCACGTGCAACACCCTTGAAGATGAGGTGCGCGAAATACCGGGCCAACCAGTGCACGAATGGAAAATCAAGGGCAACACGGCTATTCCATCGGGCACTTACCGGGTAGCCCTCCAAAACTCCCCGCGCTTTGGCCGTGACACTCTCACGCTGCTGGACGTTCCAGGCTTTGAATTCATCCGAATTCATGCTGGCAACACCGCGCAAGACACCGAAGGCTGCCTGCTGCTGGGCATGCGGGCCACCGATGTGAGCCTGGTGGGCGGCACCAGTCGGCCCGCCGTCGAGCTGGTCAAAGCCAAGGTCAAAGACGCCATTGAGCGCGGCGAAATTGTCGAAATTGACATTCAAAACCCAACGGAGTTTGCGTAATGCCTTTTTTTGCTGCCATCCCATGGCGCTCAATGGCCGTTCTGGGCGTTTTTTTGCTTGGGGTGTGGCTTGGGTATCAGTGGCATGCGGGAATCGCTGCAAGGGCTCAAATTGAGGCCCAACAAGCCGCTGAAAAAAGCCGTCAGTCCATGCAGGACATGGCCGACC
>JACCEE011013657.1_pt1 | contig 17671 bp, 15 predicted proteins | sample 7449931 | NCBI WGS metagenome assembly JACCEE01 (sample SAMN15323457, study PRJNA562643) | freshwater metagenome | isolation source: river surface water | place: USA:Blue River Watershed | collected 2017-08-19 | reverse complement strand
TCGACATAGGTGAAGTCGCGCATCTGGCGACCGTAGTTGTAGATGTCTATGCCCTGGCCCTCGGAGATCGCCTTGACGAACTTGAACGGCGCCATGTCGGGCCGGCCCCAGGGGCCATAGACAGTGAAGAAGCGCAGGCCGCTGGTCGGGATGCCGTAGAGGTGGCTGTAGGTGTGCGCCATCAGCTCGTTGGCCTTCTTGGTCGCGGCGTACAGGCTGACCGGGTGGTCGACCGGATGGTCCTCGCTGAACGGCAGCCTGGCGTTGGCGCCATAGACGCTGGAGCTGCTGGCGTAGGCCAGGTGCTCGACCTGCCAGCCGCGGCAGAGCTCCAGCACGTTGAGGAAGGCGACCAGATTGGCCTGCGCGTAGGTGTGCGGATGGTCGATCGAGTAGCGCACGCCGGGCTGTGCGGCCAGGTGCAGCACGCGCTGCGGCTGCCAGTCGCCCAAGGCGGACTGCACCGCTGCCAGGTCGGCGAGATCGGCCTCGATGAAGCGGAAGTTGGCGTGGCTCAGCTGCGCGAGCCGGTCGCGCTTGAGCCGGACGTCGTAGTAGGGCGTCAGGTTGTCGATGCCGACGACCTCGTCGCCGCGTGCCAGCAGGCGCAGCGCCGCGTGCATGCCGATGAAGCCGGCGCAGCCGGTGAGCAGTATCTTCATGAGTCCTTTCAGGCGGCGATCTGCCGCAGCTTGTGCCAGCGCCGCAGGCGCCAGCGGGTCCAGACGGCCCGGATGGCCAGGCTGCAGCCCCAGAGCAGGATGCCGCCGAACAGCACGTCGGACAGGAAATGGCCGCCCTGCGCGACGCGCAGCGCCCCCAGCAGCAGGCCGGCGCACCAGCCGGCGACCAGCCAGTGGCGGCGGCGGCGCGGTGCGGCCAGCGCGCCTGCCGTGATCAGCGCGAAGCCGGTGCCGGCGTGGCCGCTGACGAAGGAGCAGTTGCGCCGGCATTCCGCCGCGGGTTGCCAGGGCGGCGTGAAGGTCGCCGAGCCGCCGAACTGGGTCACCTGCACCGGGCGCGCGCGGCCCCAGTGCTCCTTGAGCACGCCATGAGCCAGCAGGCCGAGGCCGAAGACCAGGCCGAGGAACAGTCCGGCAGCGGGCCTGGCCAGCCGGCACAGTCCTGGCTGGCGCGTCCGGCGCCCGAGCAGCCAGACGGCGAGCGAGCCGATCAGCAGCAGCCGTCCGACCCAGGGCACGGTTTCGTGCACGACGCGCACCCAGGGCAGGTCGTCGATCCAGAAGCCGGCATCGGTCCGGTGGAACGGCGCGCTGACTCGCAGGTCGAAATCCGGCCAGACCAGATAGAACAGCAGCAGGGCGGCGGACAGGCGCAGCCAGAGCCGGGTTTCGCGGCGGGTGATGCTCATCGACTTGATTCCTCGCGGTCTTCCGAGGCCGGCTGGCCTTGCAGCCGCCAGGCCTGCAGCTTGAGTCGCCCCGATTCGGCCGTGGCCAGCAGCCGGGACTGTGGATAGAGCGCCAGCAGCCCGGCTGGCGGTGCGCTCTGACCGAGGAAGACCGCGCCTTGCGACTCGGGCCGGAAAGGCTGTTTCCAGTCGAAATGGTGGTGCACCAGGCCGTCCTCGCTCCAGGAGCGCAGCGTCGGCTGCAAGGCGCGCAGCTCGTAGCCGGTCTGCACCAGCAGCGTGCGGTCGTCCAGCACCCAGGGCAGCTCGCGCAGCGGCTCAAGCACCGGTTGCAGTTCGGTCAGCGTCTCATGCCAGCCGCGCATGCGGCTCCAGATGTCCCAGGCGGGTTGGCCGGCGGTTGCGGGCACTCCGACCCAGCGCCTGAGATCGCCGCCGAGCGCGATCGCCGCCGACAGCGCCAGACCGGCCAGTACCCAGGCCGCCAGCGTCTTGCACGACACCCGGCTGCGCACGGCCAGCCAGCCGGCAGCCAGGCAGACGCCCAGCAGCGCTGGCAGCGCCCAGTTCACCTGCGCCTTGGCGCGCGCCGCCTGCAGCAGGCCGAGCACGAGCAGCGGCCAGGCAAAGGCCCAGGCGTAGCCCAGCGCAGACCAGAGCACTGGCTTGCCGGCAGCCGTCTGTTCGATCCGCTGGTGGCGCTTCCACGCCAGGACGAGCATGGCCATGCCGGCCGGGCCGAGCAGCAGCAGCTGCCCGAGGCCGAATTCGAGCACCGACCTCAGCTTGTATCCCAGTCCGGCGGCGCGGTCGGCCGCGCTCGCGGCGCCGCCGTGGACCGTGATGTCGAGCGTGTGGTGCAGCGTCGGCCAGCCGTTGTGCATGTTCCACAGCAGGTGCGGCAGCAGCAGCAGCGCGGCGATGCCGGCGGCCAGTGCCAGACCGGCCAGCAGGCGGCCGCGCTGCTGCGGCGGACAGCGCCACAGCAGCCAGAGCGCCGACAGGCTCAAGGCGCCTGCGGTGTACTTCGACAGCAGCGCCAGCCCGAGTGCGATGCCGGTCAGCGTCCACCAGCGCCAGGCAGCGCCCTCGGCGTGCGCCGCGCGCCAGGTGCCCAGCATCACGAGCGACCAGAACAGCATCAGCGCCGAATCGGTGGTCACGCTCAAGCCGAGCAGGCCGGAGGCGGTCGATGCCGCCAGCAGCGCAGCGGCCGCCACGCCGGCGCGCTCATCGCCCATGGCCGCGCCGAGACGCCAGAGCACCGCCGACGCCAGCAGCCAGGCGACCATGGCCAGGGCCTTGACGCCGAGCAGGCCGTCGCCGAACAGTTCGGTCGAGAGCCGGATCAGGCCGACCAGCAGCGGCGGCTTGGAGAAATAGCCCCATTCGAGCGCCTGCGACCAGTACCAGTACTGCGCCTCATCGACATGCAGGCCGGCGCCGCTGTGCGCCACCTGCCAGAGCCGCCAGGCCAGCAGCAGGATCAGCGCGAGCGGGACGGCCTGCGCGGGCCGCAGCCTGAAGCCGCTCATTGCCTTGCCCCCGCGATCCGGCGCACGATCAGCAGGCCGCGCTGCTCGAAAAGGATCTCGTACGGATGGGGGAAGTCGCCCAGCCGGTGCCGCTTGACCAGCGCGAGTTCGCCAGCGGCCGGATCGCGCTGCAGCGCCGGGATGCCCCGGTAGTAGGCGAAGCTCGGCTGGTGCATCTTCCACTGCACCACGGTCTCGGGGCGACCTCGTGCCCAGATGCCTGCCGCCTTGAACGGTCCTTGCAGCGTGTCGGACAGCCAGGGGATGACTGCGCCGACCCACAGCAGTGCGACCGCCAGAGTGGCGGCGCCAAAGCGCTGGCCGAAGTCGAGGCGCAGCCGCAGCGCGCCCGCGAGCACCAGCGCGGCCAGCGCGCACCACAGCGGCAGCAGGCCGGGGGCCGGCGCGGTCTCGAACAGGCCACGCACCCAGTCATCCTTGACCTGCGGCGCCAGCGCCGGCAGCAGCGTGGGCAGCGCGGCGGCCAGCGCCAGCTGCAAGGCCAGCACCGCCCAGAGCGCGGCACGGCCGCTGCGTCCGATCGCCCAGAGCTGGCGCGCCATCAGCAAGGTCAGCGGTGCGACGCCGTACAGCATGTAGTGCGGCAGCTTGGTGCCCGAGGCCGAGAACAGCACCAGGACGAAGCCGGCCCACAGCAGCAGGAAGCGCGACAGCGGATCGCGCCACAGCGTCCTGGCGCGTGCGAGCACGGCGGCCAGCAGCGGCGTCCACGGCAGCAGCAGCAGCGGCAGCACGACCAGGTAGTAGGCGAAGCCGCCGCCATGGCCTTCGAGCGTGCCCGAGAAGCGCTCGACGTTGTGCTTGAGGAAGAAGCCGTCGATGAAGGCCCGGCCGTGGCGGTTCAGCGCGTAGAGGTACCAAGGCAGCGCGACGGCCAGCGCGATCAGCCAGCCCAGCGGGTTCCAGGCCGCGCGCAGCGCGCTGCGGCCACGGTCGCTGCAGATCGACCACAGCGCCAAGGCGCCACCCGGCACGATCACTGCCACCGGCCCCTTGGCCAGCAGTCCCAGGCCGCACCAGAAATAGGCCCAGTGCAAGGGCCTGCGCTCGCCACTCTCGGCGAAGCGCCACAGGCAGAGTCCGGTCGCGATCAGCAGCGCGTTGAGCAGGCCGTCGGCGGTCGATGCGCGTCCGATCGCCAGCAGTCCCAGCCCGCTGCCGAGCACCAGCGCGGCCATTGCACCGGTCTGCTGGTCCCAGCGCCGGGCAGCAAAGCGCCCCGCTGCCAGCGTGGCGGCCAGCACGCACAGCGCCGACGGCAGGCGAGTCGCCCATTCGTTGACGCCGAAGATCGCCATCGACGCCGCCTGCAGCCAATAGACCAGGATGGGCTTGTCGAAGCGGTCGGTGCCGTTGAGCGTGGTGTGGCCCCAGTCGCCCGAGCTCAGCAGCTCGCGCGTGGCCTCGGAGAAGGCGCCCTCATCGACGTCGAACAGCGGCGCCGCGCCGAGCTGCCACAGGTAGAGCAGGACCAGCGCCAGCGCGACGCTCCGCAGCCCGGGTGTCCGCTCAGACGGCATCGGCGTCGCCCTGGTGCCAGCCTTCCTGCGCGGCGCGCGGGTCCGCCTGCATCACCTGGTAGCTGCGCGCGCCGCTCTGGTCGAAGTAGCTGCGCATCAGGATCTCGGCCAGCACGCCGGTGGTCAGCATCTGCACGCCGGCGAGCACCGAGAAGAATCCCAGCCACAGCAGCGGCCTGCCGCCGACATCCTCGCCGAACAGCTTGAGCAAGCCGAGATACGCCAGCATCAGGCCGCCGAGCGTCGACAGTGCCAGGCCGAAGCCGCCGAAGAAATGGCCCGGGCGGGTGCCGAAGCGCAGGAAATAGTGCATCGCCAGCAGATCGACGATGACGCGGAAGGTGCGCGAGATGCCGTACTTGGACTCGCCCATGCGGCGCGCGTGGTGCCGTACCGGCTCCTCGGCCATGCGGCCCGGCGAGGTCACGGTCGCCAGCCAGGCCGGGATGAAGCGGTGCATCTCGCCGTACAGGCGCACCTGGCGCAGCACGTCGCCACGGAAGGCCTTCAGGCTGCAGCCCAGATCCTTGAATTCGAGTCCCGAGACCTTGCGGATCAGGCGGTTGGCGATCATCGACGGCAGCTTGCGCAGCAGGAAGCCGTCCTGGCGCTTCTGGCGCCAGCCAGCGACCATGTCGAGGTCCTCGTTCAGCAGGCGCGAGACCAGCTTGGGGATGTCGCGCGGGTCGTTCTGCAGGTCGCCGTCCATGGTGACGATGACGTCGCCGCGCGCGGTGTCGATGCCGGCCTGCATCGCGGCGGTCTGGCGGAAGTTGCGGCGCAGCTCGACGATGTGGACATGGGCGCCGAGCTCGGCGGCGCGGCGGCGCAGCTCGCGCGGCGTGCCGTCGGTGCTGCCGTCATCGACGATGATCAGCTCCCAGGGATGCGGGTAGTCCTGCAGCGCGTCCTGCACCGCATCGACTTGCAGCCGGGCGTTGTCTTTCTCGTTGTACATCGGCACCACGACCGACAGGCGGTGTGGCGGCAGGGGGAAGGTCGGCTCGGACATGTTCTGATCTTGTAAGGGGTTTCAGGCCGGACCGGGTCCGGGGTGGCGCAGGTCGCGGTGGCTCCAGCCCAGCAGGCGGGCGACGCTGGCAGAGCCGACCGTGACCGCAAGCGCCAGCAGGTGCACGACCAGCGCCGCGAGTGCGATGTCGGCCCAGTGCGCTGCACAGGCGCTGCGCATGGCGGCGATGACGCCGGCCTCGTAGGGGCCGAAGCCGGCCGGCGGCTGCAGCGGCAGCGCGGCGGCCAGCTCTCCGCCTGCCGCGCCCTTGAGCGCGGCGTCGAAATCGGCGGGCAGCAGGCACAGCAGCGGCCAGGCAATGGCAGAGAGTTTAACGATCCAGTTCGAGACCGCATAGGCCCAGCTGGCCCAGGCCGGCGGCGGCAGCCGGCGGCTCTCGCCGCTGCGCCGCGCCGCGCGCTCCTGCACGATGAACCAGACCGCAGGCAGCAGCCAGAGCGCGCCGACCAGCATGCCGGCGAGCAGCGCCAGCCGCCAGTACCAGGCCAAGGGGGCGAACAGCGCGAGCGCGATCACCGCCAGCACCGCCATGTCCTGCAGCCGCAGCCGCAACAGGCTCAAGCCCGCCTGGCGCAGCGGCACGCCGCCCTGGCGGTGCAGCGCCCAGACGTAGATCGCCTCGCCGCCGCGCATCGGCACCAGCACGACCCAGGCGCTGTGCCGCACCATCAGGCCCCAGGCCTCGCGCCAGCCCATGCGCAGCTGGCCGCGCCATTCGGCGCGCACGCGACCGGCGCGCAGCAGGTGGCTGGCCGCCAGTCCGAGCGCCGACAGCAGCCAGACCCGGGGCGGTACCTTGCCCCAGGTGGCGACGGCCTGCTGCCAGTCGACCTGGCGCAGCATCCAGCCCAGCGCGACGACCGCCGCCAGCGTGACGAGCAGCGTGATCCAGAGGCTCTTCTTGCCGGAAGCCTGGCTCATGGCGCCGATCTCCGGTCCTGCAGCCGGCCGGCCAGGCGCCAGCCGGCGCTGAGCAACGCCACGACGCCGAGCAGCCACTGCAGCGCCTGCACCTCGGGATAGCCCTCCCTGGCGCTGAAGGCAGCGAATGCGGCCAGCAGCTCGACCAGCAGCGGCACCCAGTGCGACATCCAGAAGCCGTGACGCAGCCAGCGCGCCTGCAGCTGCCAGGCCAGCCAGCCCGCTGCCAGTCCCAGGCCCGATCCGACCAGCACGTCGGCTGGCCAATGCGCGCCGACCGCGATGCGCGACCCGGCCATCAGCGCCGCCAGCGCCCAGGCCAGCCATTCCAGTGCGGGATGATGGCCGCGCTGGCGCAGCAGGCAGACCCAGAGCGAGCCGATCGAGAACGCCGCCAGCGCGTGACCCGACGGCATCGAGCCGCTGCTGAGCACGGGGCTGCCGATGAAGTGCAGCAAGCCCTCGGGCAGCACCAGCCCGGGACGTGGCAGCGCAAACCAGGGCTTGAGGAGTTGCGCCAGCCCGCCTCCCAGCACGAAGGCCAGCAGCACCGCGCGGCCGCCCTGCGCGCCACGGTCCGCCACGCTGACCAGGATCAGCGCCGACCAGCCGAAGGCCAGCAGCGTCATCGCCGCCCAGAAGGTATCGGGCAGCAGGCTCAGGCTGTGCGCCCAGACCATCCAGTCCCGGTTCAGCGGCGTGAACTGCAGCAGCGCACCCGCGAGCACCAGCCCGAGTGCGACCGGCAGCCAGCTCGGCGGGATGGGCTGCGGCGCGCTGCCGCCTGGCGACGGTGTCGCCGGTTTCGGGTGGTCGGACATGGCGGCGCTGGAAAAGTCAAAACGATCAGATTGTATCCTTGTCAAGGATATCAATTTGATCCGGTTGCCCCTCAGTCGCTGCCGAACAGGTCGCGCGTATAGACCTTGTCCTTGACGTCGGCCAGATCATCGGTCTGGCGGTTGGCGACGATGACGTCGCACTGCTGCTTGAAACCGGCCAGGTCACGCACCACTTCCGAGCCGAAGAAGTCGGCGGCTTCCAGCACCGGCTCATAGACCACGACCTTGATGCCCTTGGCTTTCAGCCGCTTCATCACTCCCTGCACGCTGCTGGCGCGGAAGTTGTCGCTGCCGGCCTTCATCACCAGGCGGTAGATGCCGACCGTCTTCGGGCCGCGGCGCAGGATGTCGTCGGCGATGAAGTCCTTGCGCGTGCGGTTGGACTCGACGATGGCGTGGATCAGGTTCTGCGGCACTTCGCGGTAGTTGGCCAGCAGCTGCTTGGTGTCCTTGGGCAGGCAGTAGCCGCCGTAGCCGAAGCTCGGGTTGTTGTAGTGGCTGCCGATGCGCGGATCAAGGCAGACGCCGTCGATGATCTGGCGCGTGTCCAGGCCGTGGCTGGCGGCGTAGCTGTCGAGCTCGTTGAAATAGGCCACGCGCAGCGCGAGGTAGGTGTTGGCGAACAGCTTGATCGCCTCGGCCTCGGTGCTGCCGGTGAACAGCACGGGCACGTCGGTCTTGAGCGCGGCGGCCTGCAGCAGGCCGGCGAAGACGCGCGCACGCTCCGATTCCTCGCCGACGACGATGCGGCTCGGGTACAGGTTGTCGTGCAGCGCGCGGCCCTCGCGCAGGAACTCGGGGCTGAAGATCAGGTTCTGCGTGCCGAACTGCGCGCGCGCCTTCTCGGTGAAGCCGACCGGCACCGTCGACTTGATCACCATCACCGCGTCCGGGTTGATCGCCATCACGTCGCGGATCACGGCCTCGACCGAGCCGGTGTTGAAGTAGTTGCTCGCCGGGTCGTAGTCGGTCGGCGTGGCGATGATGACGAAGTCGGCGCCCGCGTAGGCCTCATGCTTGTCGAGCGTGGCGCGCAGGTTCAGCGTCTTGCTCGCCAGGTAATGCTCGATGTCGGCGTCCTCGATCGGCGACTGGCGCGCGTTGATCTGCCCGACCTTGGCCACGACGATGTCGAGCGCGACGACCTCGTGCTGCTGCGCGAGCAGCACGGCATTGGACAGGCCGACGTAACCGGTGCCGGCGATGGCGATTTTCATGGAAGTCCTTCTGGCGAGGTGGCGATGGGCTTTGAAACCGTAAATGTAAGCGCCGCCGGGTGGCAACCGTAAAATCATCGCCCATGCTCACCGTCAAAACCGAACTGCTCGCCGCGCTGGCCGCCGAGCTGGAAAAACTCTCGCCCGGCGCTGGTGCCCGGGCCGCTTTCGAGAACCCCAAGGTGGCCGCCCACGGCGACTACGCCTGCACCGCCGCCATGCAGCTCGCCAAGGCGCTGAAAACCAATCCGCGCCAGCTCGCGCAGCAGCTGGTCGAGGCGCTGCTGGCGACGCCGGCTTATGCGCAGTGGGTCGAGGCGCTGGAGATCGCCGGCCCCGGCTTCCTCAACGTCAGGCTCAAACCGGCCGCCAAGCAGCAGATCGTGCGCGAGGTGCTGGCAGCGGGCGCCTGCTTCGGCCAGCAGCCCGCGCGCGACGAGCGCGTGCTGGTCGAGTTCGTCTCCGCCAACCCGACCGGGCCGCTGCACGTGGGCCACGGCCGCCAGGCCGCGCTCGGTGACGCGATCTGCAACCTGTTCCAGACCCAGGGCTGGAGCGTGCACCGCGAGTTCTACTACAACGACGCCGGCGTGCAGATCCAGACGCTGGCCAACAGCACCCAGCTGCGCGCCAGGGGCTTCAAGCCCGGTGACGCCGAATGGCCGGACGCCGCCTACAACGGCGACTACATCCAGGACATCGCCAACGACTTCCTGGCCAAAAAGACCGTCAAGGCCGACGACCGCGAGTTCAGCGCCAGCGGCGACGTCAACGACCTCGACGGCATCCGCCAGTTCGCGGTCGCCTATCTGCGCCACGAGCAGGACCTCGACCTGCAGGCGTTCCAGGTCAGCTTCGACCAGTACTACCTGGAGTCCAGCCTCTACACCAGCGGCCGCGTCGAGCAGGCGGTGCAGAAACTCATCGACGCCGGCAAGACCTACGAGCAGGACGGCGCGCTCTGGCTGCGCTCGACCGACTACGGCGACGACAAGGACCGCGTGATGCGCAAGTCCGACGGCGGCTACACCTACTTCGTCCCCGACGTCGCCTACCACATCACCAAGTTCGAGCGCGGCTTCGGCAAGGTCATCAACATCCAGGGCACCGACCACCACGGCACCATCGCGCGCGTGCGCGCCGGCCTGCAGGCGGCCAATGTCGGCATCCCCGAGGGCTATCCCGACTACGTGCTGCACACCATGGTGCGCGTGGTCAAGGGCGGCGAGGAGGTCAAGATTTCCAAGCGCGCCGGCTCCTACGTGACGCTGCGCGACCTGATCGAATGGACCAGCAAGGACGCGGTGCGCTTCTTCCTGCTGTCGCGCAAGCCCGACACCGAATACACCTTCGACGTCGATCTGGCGATCCAGCAGAACAACGACAATCCGGTGTTCTACGTCCAGTACGCGCATGCGCGCATCTGCTCGGTGCTGGCGGCCTGGGGCGGCGATGTCGCGACCCTCAAGGACGTCGATCTGTCCGCGCTGCAAGGTCCGCAGGCGCAGGCGCTGATGCTGCAGCTGTCCAAGTACCCCGAGATGCTGACCGGCGCCGCGCAGGACTTCGCGCCGCACGACGTCACCTTCTACCTGCGCGAGCTGGCGTCCGCCTACCACAGCTACTACGACGCCGAGCGCATCCTGGTCGATGACGAGGCGGTCAAGCTGGCCAGGCTGGCGCTGGTGGCGGCGACGGCGCAGGTGCTGCACAATGGCTTGGCCGTGCTGGGTGTCAGCGCGCCGCAGAAGATGTAATTCACTATGAAAACTCAAAAGGGTGGAACGGGGCTGGGGTTTGTCCTCGGCCTGCTGGTCGGTCTCGCGGGAGCGCTGGCCGTCGCGGTCTATGTGACCAAGGTGCCGGTCCCGCTGGTCGATCGCGGCCTCGGACGCAAGCCGGCACAGGATGCCCAGGAGCAGGAGCGCAACCGGGACTGGAACCCGAACGCCGGCCTCGCCAGCAAGACCGTGCCGGTCACGCCGCCTGAGCAGCCCGCCGCGCCGGAACCGGCCCCTGCCGCGACGCCGGCCAAGGACCCGGTGGGCGAGCTGATCAAGTCGCGCGAAGGAGAGTCCAAGCCGGCAGCCGATGCCGACCCCTACCTCTACTTCGTCCAGACCGGTGCCTTCCAGTCGCCGGCCGAGGCCGAGACCCAGCGCGCCAGGCTCGCCATGCTGGGCTTCGATCCCCGGGTCAGCGAGCGCGAGCAGGCCGGCCAGCTGATCCACCGCGTGCGTCTGGGCCCGTATCGCAGCAAGGCCGAGGCCGAACGCGTGCACGAGCAACTCGCCGCCCAGGGCGTCAAGATCGCGCTGATCCGCGTCCAGCGCTGAAACCACCCATCCAGGAGTCTCTGATGCAACGTCGTGCATTCCATCACCTGCTCGCAGGCAGCACCCTGACCGCAAGCGGCCTGCTGGCCCTGCCCGCGCTGGCGCAGTCCGGCCTCAAGGAGGGCAAGGACTTCATTCGACTCAGGCAGCCGGTGCCGGTCGATGCCCCGGCCGGCCAGGTCGAGGTGCTCGAATTCTTCTCCTACGGCTGTATCCACTGCTTCAACTTCGAGCCGCTGGTCAAGGCCTGGCTCAGGCAGAAACCGGCGAATGTGGCGTTCCGCCGCGTGCCGGTGTTCGCCGAGCCGCTGCAGCGCGCCTACTACGCGGTCGAGGCCATGGGGCAGATCGATGCCGCGCACGACAAGCTGTTCGCGCTGTTCTTCACCGAGCAGGTGCGGCCTGCCGGCAACAAGCCCGAGCAAGTCGCCGACTGGGTTGCCCGCGCCGGCATCGATCGCGTCAAGTTCCTGGAGGCCTACCAGTCCTTCGGCGTCGCCGGCAAGGTCAGGCGCGCGAGCCAGCTCGCCGACCTGTACCAGATCGAGGGCACGCCGGCGATCGGCGTCGCCGGCCGCTTCCTGGTGCCTGGCCAGGCCGAGCGCACCCTGCCCATCGTCAACGCGCTGATCGCCGGCGCGCGCCAGGGCTGATTCCGGCCCGACGTCAGCCGACCAGGGCACCGCGGGCCTTTTTTCCGGGGGCGCGCTGACGATGCGCACCCACCGCTGCATGACCAGTGGGTACAATGGATGCAAGTTCCGTGCCGACCGTCATCATGCCCAAGATCCCATTTCTGCCCCCGTCACTCGCCACCCTGCTGGCGCTGGTCTGTGCTTGCGTGGCGCCCGCCGCGCTGGCCGAGCGCGCCGACCGCAACAAACCCATGAACGCCGAGGCCGACGCGCTGCGCTACGACGACGCGAGCCAGACCAGCGTCTTCACTGGCCGGGTCGTGATCACCAAGGGCACCATCCTGATCCGTGGCGCGCAAGTCGAGGTCAGGCAGGATCCGCAGGGCAACCAGTTCGGCACCGTGCTCGCCGGTCCGGGGCAGCCGGCCACCTATCGCCAGAAGCGCGACGGCATCGATGAGTACATCGACGGCGAGGCGCAGCGCATCGAATACGACGGCCGCTCCGACCAGGTGAAGTTCATCGGCCAGGCGGTGCTGCGCCGCTACCGCGGCACCACGCTGAGCGACGAGACCGCCGGTGGCGTGATCGTCTATGACAACCAGACCGAGGTGTTCCGCGTCGATGGCGGACCGGCCAGTGCCTCCGCCACCAATCCCCTGGGTCGGGTGCGTGCCACGCTCGCACCCCGCTCGCAGGCTGCGCCCCAGCCCGGCAAGCCCGTGACCCTGCAGCCGAGCAGCGGCATCGGGGGCAAGCCGTGAGCGCGGCCCCCAGCCGGCTGGAGGTGCGCGGGCTGCAGAAAAGCTACGGCAGCCGCATGGTGGTCAGGGATGTCTCGCTCGCGGTCCAGAGCGGCGAGGTGGTCGGCCTGCTCGGCCCCAACGGCGCCGGCAAGACCACGTCCTTCTACATGATCGTCGGCCTGGTGCGGGTCGATGCCGGCCAGATCCTGCTCGACGGCCAGTCGATCGAGGACCTGCCGATGCACCGGCGCGCGCGCCTCGGACTGGGCTATCTGCCGCAGGAGGCGTCGATCTTCCGCAAGCTCAACGTCGAGGACAACATCCGCGCCGTGCTCGAGCTGCAGGTCGATGCCAGCGGCCAGGCTCTGGTCAAGGCCGAGATCGAGCGCCGGCTCGAGGCGCTGCTCGACGAGTTGCACATCGGTCACTTGCGCGCCGCACCGGCGCCCGCGCTCTCGGGCGGCGAGCGGCGCCGGGTCGAGGTCGCGCGCGCGCTGGCGACCGATCCGCGCTTCATCCTGCTCGACGAGCCCTTCGCCGGCGTCGATCCGATCGCGGTGATCGAGATCCAGCGCATCATCGGCTTCCTGACCGCGCGCGGCATCGGCGTGCTGATCACCGACCACAACGTGCGCGAGACATTGGGCATCTGCGACCACGCCTGCATCATCAGCGAGGGCCGGGTGCTGGCGCAGGGTACGCCGGCCGAGATTGTCGAGAACCCGGACGTGCGTCGGGTCTATCTCGGCGAGCATTTCCGGATGTGAGCCGATGTCGATGAAACCCGGGCTGTCGCTGCGCGTCTCGCAGCAGCTGGCGCTGACGCCGCAGCTGCAGCAGTCGATCCGGCTGCTGCAGCTCTCCACGCTCGAGATGGCGCAGGAAGTCGAGCAGATGCTCGATGAAAACCCCTTCCTCGAACTCGAGGCCGCGGAGGCCGAGCGCGAGCAGCATGGCCTGGAGCGCGACGACAGCCCGGTCAGCCTGGGTGACCGGATCAGCGAGGCCGAGCCACTTCCGATGCCAGGCGCGCCGGCCGCCAGCCCGGAGGGCGAGACGGCGGTGGTCCCTGAGGTGGGTGAGGGCGGCGCAGAGGTCGCCGAGCCCGGCTGGGAAGGCGACGGCACGGTCGAGATCAGCGACGACGGCGAGTGGGGCGGCGAGGCCCCGGCACGCAATGGCGCGCGCGACGAGGAGGGCGCGAGCGCGATCGACCTGGCGAGTGAATTCGTCACGTTGCAGGCGCATCTGCACCAGCAGGCGCTGTCGCTGCGGCTGGCCGACGACGAGCGCGCCGCGCTCTACTACCTGATCGAGTCGCTCGACGAGGACGGCTACCTGGCCGATCCGCTGCCCGAGCTCGCCGAAGCGCTGCTGGCGCAGGAGGAGCAGGCGCGCGGCCAGCCCTGGTCCGAGCGCGCCGCCCGGCTCGAAGAACTGCAGCAGCTGCTGCGCACCGCACTGCACTGGCTGCAGCACATGGAGCCGGCCGGCGTCGGCGCGCGCGACCTGGCCGAATGCCTGCAGCTGCAGATCCTCGAACTGCGCAACACGCCGGCGGCGCGCGCCGCGCTCGCGATCTGCGACCAGCTCGATCTGATGGCCCGACGCGACCTGCGCAAGCTGGCCGCGCATGGTGGTCTCGACGAGGCGCTGGTGCGCGAGGCGCTGGCGCTGATCACGCGGCTGGAGCCCAAGCCGGGCCGACGCTTCGCCGACGTGCAGCGCAACATCGTCGTCCCCGATGTCATCGTCAGCGCTTCCGGCGACGGCTTCAAGGTCGAGCTCAACCCGGAAGTCATGCCGCGCCTGCGCGTGCAGGATGCCTATGCCAGCGCCTTGCGCGGCCACAAGGGCGAGCAAGGCCTGCAGCAGCGCTTGCAGGAGGCGCGCTGGTTCATCCGCAACATCCAGCAGCGCTTCGACACCATCCTGCGCGTCTCGGCCGCCATCGTCGAGCGCCAGCGCAGCTTCTTCATGCATGGCGAGCTCGCGATGCGCCCGCTGGTGCAGGCCGAGATCGCCGACGAGCTGGGCCTGCACGAATCGACCATCAGCCGCGTCACCAGCTCCAAGTACATGGCGACGCCGTTCGGCACCTACGAGCTCAAGTACTTCTTCGGCTCCAGCCTCGGCACCGAGGCCGGTGGCAACGCGTCGAGCACTGCGGTGCGCGCGCTGATCCGCCAGCTGGTCGCCGCCGAGAACCCGAAGAAGCCGCTGAGCGACAACCAGATCGCCGAGCTGCTCAGGGAGCAGGGCATCGAGTGCGCGCGCCGCACCGTCGCCAAGTACCGCGAGGCGCTGCGCCTCGCGCCGGCCAATCTGCGCAAGGCGCTGTGAAGCAGCGCTTACACTGCCGGGCCTGCGCGCGGCCATCTACCGAAAGAATCCCATGAATGCCCTGACCTTGTTCCTGCCCTGCGCCGCCGGCGTCGAGGGCTATCTGGCCGCCGAGATCGAGCGCATCACCGGCCTGCCGCAAGCGCAGATGAACGCCTCGCGCGGTGGCGTCGAGCTGCCCGGCAGCTGGCGCGATGCGATGAAGCTCAACCTGCACAGCCGGCTCGCGCAGCGCGTGCTGGTGCGGCTGGCGCAGCGCCCTTACCGCGACGAGCAGGGCATCTACGACGCCGCCGCCGGCGTGGCCTGGGAGATCTGGCTGACGCCGCAGCAGACCATCAAGGTCGAGATCACCGCCCAGCACAGCCCGCTCAAGAGCCTGAACTTCGCCGCGCTGCGCGTCAAGGACGCGGTCTGTGACCGCCTGCGCGACAAGCGCGGCGCGCGACCGAGCGTCGATACCGCGCGCCCCGACCTGCGCATCTTCGCTCACCTGACGCGCGAGGAGGTCACGGTCTATATCGACACCTCGGGCGAGCCGCTGTTCAAGCGCGGCTGGCGCGAGGACAAGGGCGACGCGCCGCTCAAGGAGACGCTGGCCGCCGCGATGATCGCCGCCACCGGCTGGACCGGCCAGCCCGAGCAGGGCGTCATCGCTCCGCTCTACGATCCCTGCTGCGGCAGCGGCACGGTGCCGATCGAAGCCGCGCTGCTGGCGCTCAACATCGCGCCGGGCGGATCACGCCGCTTCGCCTTCGAGAAGCTGCTGCCCTTCCAGGCCCATGTCTGGCAGAGCCTGAAGGCCGATGCCAAGGCGGCAGAAAAACCGATGCCGGCGCAGCCCTTCATCTTCGCCAGCGACGTGGCGTTCCGCATGGTCGATTTCGCACGCCGCAACGCCGAGCGTGCCGGGGTCGCGCAGGCGATCGAGTTGCGCGGCGGCGACGCGCTGCAGCGCATGCCGCCCAGCGCCACGCCGGGCGTGCTGCTGCTCAATCCGCCCTACGGCGAGCGCATCGCTGCCGCCGGCGTCGCCGGCCAGCGCGCCGAGAGCCGCGCCGCCCGTGGCCGCGTCTTCAGCGCCGGCGCTCCGGTCGAGATGCTGCGCGGGCGCGAGACCGCGCAGACCGCCGACGGGCGCGAGAACAACGACTTCTTCACCCAGCTCGCCAGCCACTGGAAGAAGCACTACGCGGGCTGGAGCGCCTGGCTGCTGACGCCCGACCTCAAGCTGCCGTCCAAGATGCGCTTCAAGGAATCGCGCCGGGTGCCGATGTGGAACGGCCCGATCGAGTGCCGCCTGTTCCGCTTCGACCTGCTGGCCGGATCGGCGCGTACCCGACCGGACGGCGCAGCGGAACCGGCATGAGCGCGCTGCCGCGCCTGGTCATCGACACCAACTGGCTGCTCGATCTCTGGGTCTTCGACGATCCGCGCGCGCAGCCCTTGCACGCCGCGCTCGAGGCCGGCGCGCTGCGCTGGCTGGCGACGCCGCCGATGCGCGACGAGTTCGAGCGCGTGCTCGGCTATCCCGTGATCGCGAAAAGGCTGCAGATCAGCGGCGGCGAGCCGGCCGCGCTGCTGGCCAGGTTCGAGTCGCGGGTCGAATGGGCCGCGCCCGCGCCGCGCGCGCCGGTGCGCTGCGCCGATCCCGACGACCAGGTCTTCATCGACCTCGCGCTGCAGCAGCGCGCCACGCTGCTGAGCAAGGACTGCGCCGTGCTCGCCTGCCGCAAGCGCCTGCAGATCCTGGGTGTCACGGTCCAGCCGCACTGGCCCTGAGTCGATCAAACCGGCAGAAATACTGCTGAAATATTTTTAGTGCCAGATATGTTGACAATGCGGCACGCTTGCCTATAATTTGCAACAGGTTGTTTTTCGACAACCTCCCGCTTTTCCTCCCTGAGCGGGTGCCTTATGTGTGACAGCAAAAAGGCTTCCCACCCCGGTCTTTCCGATCGGGGTTTTTTTTCGTCCGTGCGGCGCATACAAGAAAGCCGGCACGCGGCCGGCTCCTGGTCCCCGGCAGGGCGAATGCCCTGCCCGCGTCGATCAGGCGCGCTTGGCCAGCACCTCGAACGCCGGCAGCGTCTTGCCTTCGAGCACTTCGAGGAAGGCGCCGCCGCCGGTCGAGATGTAGCCGACGTCGTCGGTGATGTGGTACTTGGCGATCGCGGCCAGCGTGTCGCCGCCGCCGGCGATCGAGAACGCCTCCGAGTGCGCGATCGCCGACGCCATCATCTTGGTGCCACCGGCGAACTGCGGGTACTCGAACACGCCGACCGGACCGTTCCAGACGATGGTGCCGGCGTGGGCGATGATCTCGGCCAGCTTGGCCGAGGTCTTGGGACCGACGTCGAGGATGCGGTCGTGCGGGCCGACGTCATCGACCGGGATGCGGTTGGCGCGCGCCAGCGCCGACACCTCGTCGGCGACGACGACGTCCACCGGCAGCGGCACCTCGGCGCCGCGCGCCTTCATGATGTCCATCACCTGATGCGCCTCGCGCACCATCTCGGGCTCGGCCAGCGAGTCGCCGATGCGCTTGCCGGCTGCCAGCAGGAAGGTGTTGGCGATGCCGCCGCCGACGATCAGCTGATCGACCTTGGTCGCCAGCGTCTTGAGGATCGACAGCTTGGTCGAGACCTTGGAGCCGCCGACGATGGCGACCAGCGGTCGCTTGGGATCCTGCAGCGCCTTGGAGATGGCGTCCATCTCGGCGGCCAGCAGCGGGCCGGCGCAGGCGACTGGAGCGGTCTCGGCGATGCCGTAGGTGGTGGCTTCGGCGCGGTGCGCGGTGCCGAAGGCGTCATGCACGAAGACGTCGCACAGCTTGCCCAGCTTGGCGGCCAGCTCGGGGTTGTTCTTCTTCTCGCCCTTGTTGAGGCGGCAGTTCTCCAGCAGCACAACCTCGCCCGGCTTGACGTCGAAACCACCATCGACCCAGTCGGCGATCAGGCGCACCTCGCGGCCCAGCAGCTTGGACATGCGCTTGGCGACCGGCGCCAGGCTGTCCTCGGGCCTGAACTCGCCTTCGGTCGGACGACCCAGGTGCGAGGTCACCATCACGGCGGCGCCGGCGCCCAGCGCCATCTGGATCGCGGGCAGCGAGGCGCGGATGCGCGTGTCCTCGGTGATGTTGCCATCGTC